>MDTC01200479.1_pt1 | contig 15678 bp, 12 predicted proteins | sample 811181 | NCBI WGS metagenome assembly MDTC01 (sample SAMN05326644, study PRJNA326480) | marine metagenome | isolation source: seawater | place: Pacific Ocean: North | collected 2011
ATATCCACGCACCGATCAAAATCGGCACCTACGCGGTCCATCTTATTTACAAAGACCAAACGCGGAACTTTATATTTGTCCGCTTGGCGCCAAACCGTTTCTGTCTGCGGTTCAACACCTGCGACCCCGTCAAGACAGGTAATCGCGCTATCCAGTACCCTGAGACTGCGCTCGACTTCGAAAGTGAAGTCGACATGCCCCGGGGTGTCGATAATGTTTACCCAGTGGTCTTGCCACTGACACGTCGTCGCTGCCGACGTGATTGTAATGCCACGTTCCTGCTCTTGCTCCATCCAATCCATGACCGCTGTGCCGTCATGAACCTCACCCACTTTGTGAGTGCGGCCGGAGAAGTACAAGATACGCTCCGTAGTCGTTGTCTTGCCTGCGTCGATGTGAGCCATGATTCCGATATTTCGGACTTGGCTTAATTTTACGGCGCGAGGCATGTTTACCGACCTTCAGCCCGCTGAGGCCATAAGGCTACCAGCGATAGTGGGCGAAAGCTTTGTTGGCTTCTGCCATCTTATGTGTGTCGTCCTTCTTTTTGACGGACGCACCGCGCCCGGCAGCCGCGTCCATCAATTCACCGGCCAACTTTTCAGCCATCGTCTTCTCATGGCGCTTTCGCGCGAAACTGATGAGCCAGCGAAAGGCAAGTGCCGTTCGCCGTTCGCCGCGAATTTCAACTGGAACTTGGTACGTAGAACCACCAACCCGGCGGCTCTTAACTTCAAGATTCGGCTTTACATTCTCAAGTGCCTTCTTGAACAGGCGCAACGGATCTTCCTTTGCGCGATTTTCAATCAGGTCGAACGAACCATAAATAATGCCTTCAGCAACTGACTTCTTGCCTTGCTTCATTAGGCAGTTGACAAATTTTGCAAGAGTCCGGTCACCAAACTTTGGATCAGGCTGAACTTTGCGCTTGGGGACTTCCCGACGACGTGGCATGAGTGATCTCCCTTAGCTTCTTGGCCGCTTTGCGCCGTACTTCGAACGACCTTGGCGTCGTTTATCAACGCCGGAGGTGTCTGCCGTACCTCGAATGATGTGGTAGCGTACACCAGGAAGGTCCTTTACACGTCCGCCTCGGATCAGAACCACTGAATGCTCTTGCAACGAGTGTCCCTCGCCCGGGATGTAGCTCGTGACTTCGATTCCGTTAGTCAACCGAACACGAGCAACCTTACGAAGGGCCGAGTTAGGCTTCTTTGGCGTCGAGGTGTAGACGCGTACACAAACGCCCCGCTTTTGCGGGCATGATTGCAAGGCCGGTGCAGTGGTCTTGCGGAACTTGTTCTTACGTCCTCTGCGGACGAGCTGGCTGATTGTCGGCATGCGACTCCCACCTTTTATTGAATTCGGTTTATCGAACTCTTCCAAACAATAATTAAACTTTACGGAAGAAGAGAGAGGAGGTTTATGACTCCATTTGCGTACTCTCGTACAGCATTTCTCTCCCGACGGTTCAAGCATTTTCCAAGCCGCCTTCCGGGAAGTCAATGAGGCCAAATGTGCCCTCATCTACACCTATCGATCCGATAGATGGTTCGCGCACTATATAGATCTTCCATGCGCGGTCAACATAAAAGAGAGACATTTAGCGTTTTTTTTTACCTGAGAGGGGGATGTCAGAGCCGGATCGGGACACTAAAAAGGACTCGTAAGACATCCAATATGAGACGGACTGATCCGGCTCTGGGTCAACAGAAGAGGCGCTCTCAATAAATTTAGGCTGAGAAAGGGGCGAGATAGACCCCCCTCGTCTTTATGTCGACGAGGGGGCCGATTCGCGTTGGACTAGCTTATATTGGCTGGTAGGGCGTCGAGATCAGCTGCATCGGATAGCAGGTCATCGTTCTGGTCATCGGTCTCGATGCTCAAGTTGCGATACCCTTCCAGACCGGTTCCGGCTGGAATCAAGCGTCCCATGATAACGTTCTCTTTCAGGCCTCTTAGATAATCAATCTTACCTGAGAGTGCAGCCTGCGTGAGTACCTTTGTCGTCTCTTGGAATGACGAAGCTGAAATGAATGATTCTGTGGATAGAGACGCCTTGGTGATGCCCAGCAAGAGCGGTTGGGCCACAGCGGGCCGACCACTCGCATTCATTACCCGAGCGTTTTCCTCTTCGAAAACCCACTTCTCTACTTGTTCTTCAACCAAGAAGTTGCTGTCACCAACATTGGTGATTTGGACCCGTCGAAGCATTTGGCGAACGATGGTTTCAACGTGCTTATCGTTTATTCGAACACCCTGCAAACGATAGACCTCTTGGATTTCATCGACCAAGAACTTCGCCAACTCCTTGTCGCCAAGGACCGCTAAGATATCGTGCGGGTTTTGCGCTCCATCCATCAATGCTTCACCAGCGACAACGCGGTCACCCTGACGTACGGCCAAGGCCTTACCTTTCGGGATGAGATATTCCTTAGGCTCGCCCAGATCGGGCCGCACAATGACCTTACGTTTGCCTTTAGTGTCTTTACCAAATTCAACCCAACCATCAATTTCAGTGATAACGGCCGGTTCTTTCGGTTTCCGAGCTTCAAACAATTCTGCAACACGTGGAAGGCCACCGGTGATGTCTTTATTCTTGGCGGCTTCACGGGCAATCTTCGCAATCTGCTGACCAGGATGGATAAGGTCTCCATCATTGACAACAATATTTGCGCCGACCGGCAACATGTAGCGGGCCTCACCCCGAGTCCCTGCGAGCTTCTTGATTTGGTGGGTGTCAGCATCTCGAATAATAACCTGAGGTCTGAGTTCGCCAGAATCTCGGTTCTCGACAACAACCTTCCGGCTGAGACCGGTCACTTCGTCAAATTCTTCATTGATGGTGACGCCTTCTTCGAGTTCGTGAAAGCGTGCAACACCACCGACCTCGGTGAGAATCGGAATGGCAAACGGGTCCCACTCTGCGAGGGTCGTACCGGCTTGAACCATAGCGCCCTCTTCCACGAGAAGACTCGCTCCATAGACAACCTGGTAGCGCTCACGCTCACGGCCAACGTCGTCCTTGATAATCAATGCCGATTGCCGGTTCATGACCACCGTCGCGCCATTTGGCTCATCAGGTGTGGCCGGCCGCTTAACGGTTTCGACGTTCTCGTACATAACTGTACCAGGACCACGCGACTCGACCGTGTTCTGCTCGGCCAAACGAGCAGCGGCACCACCGATGTGGAATGTACGCATGGTCAACTGTGTACCGGGTTCACCGATAGACTGGGCAGCAATCACGCCGACAGCCTCACCGATGTTGACCGTACGGCCTCGAGCAAGGTCTCGACCGTAACACATGACACAAACACCGCGCTTAGTCTGGCACGTCAGTACAGAGCGGATCATAACCCGGTTGATACCGGCATCTTCCACAACTTGGACTGTGTCCTCGTCAAACTCAGTACCGGCCGGTAAAAGCATGTCGCCGGTATGGGGGTCATAGACATCATCGAGTGCAACACGGCCGAGGATTCGGTCTGCCAATGGCTCGATAATTTCACCGGCTTCAACCAGTGCTGTAACCTCCATGCCGTCCAAAGTTCCGCAGTCGTACTCTGTTACAATTGCATCTTGAGCTACGTCGACAAGACGTCGTGTCAGATAACCAGAATTCGCGGTTTTGAGGGCCGTATCGGCCAAGCCCTTACGAGCACCGTGAGTACTGATGAAGTACTGCAACACACTCAGACCTTCACGGAAATTTGCTGTGATCGGGGTCTCGATAATTTCACCTGATGGCTTTGCCATCAAACCACGCATACCAGCCAACTGCTTTATCTGCGCAGGGCCACCACGAGCACCGGAGTCCGCCATGATGAAAATCGAGTTGAAACTGTCAGTTTCCTCGGTCTCACCGTTGGGTCCAACCATTGTCTCGCGACTGATGGCATCCATCATACCTTCGGCGACAGCGTTACTGACTCGGTCCCAAATATCGACGACCTTGTTATAGCGCTCACCATTTGTGATGAGACCATCATAGTACTGCTGTTCAATCTCTTTGACTTCAAGTGTTGCTTCACCGAGTAGCTTATCTTTTACATCCGGGATGGTGAGGTCACCAACCGCAATAGAGATGCCAGCGCGCGTTGCATTTGCATAGCCGATATCCTTGAGGCGATCGGCCAAGATGACCGTCTCCTTCGAGGTGCATTGGCGGTATGCCGCATCGATGAGTGCTGCCAATTCTTTCTTTCTCAAAGTCTTGTTGATGAGTTCAAAACTCAGACCAGGAGGCAAGATCTCCCAGAGCAACACTCGCCCTGTCGTCGTGTCGTGAAGCCTGCCATCCAAGCGGCACTTGATGCGTGCTTGCAACTCAAGTTCGCCATTGTCATACGCCATTCTGACTTCTTCAGGTCCGCAGAAAGTATGACCTTCGCCAGTCGCGAAGGGCCGCTCTCGCGTCATATAATAACACCCAAGAACAATGTCCTGAGATGGCACGATAATCGGTCGTCCACTGGCTGGGCTCAAGATGTTATTGGAACTCATCATCAGGACGCGTGCTTCGATTTGTGCTTCGACTGATAATGGCAGGTGAACCGCCATTTGGTCGCCGTCAAAGTCAGCGTTGAAGGCCACACAAACCAGCGGATGGAGCTGGATTGCTTTACCCTCGATGAGTACGGGTTCGAAAGCCTGGATACCAAGGCGATGCAAGGTCGGGGCTCGATTGAGCATGACCGGGTGCTCTTTGATTACTTCGTCAAGAATATCCCAAACTTCGGGTTTTTGCTTCTCGACCAAACGTTTCGCTGTTTTTATAGTCGTGACATGCCCACGCTCTTCAAGCTTGCTGTAGATAAATGGCTTGAAAAGTTCCAGCGCCATTTTCTTTGGCAAACCGCACTGGTGGAGCCGTAGTTCTGGCCCGACCACGATAACGGACCGGCCGGAGTAATCAACGCGCTTACCGAGTAAGTTTTGTCGAAATCGACCCTGTTTGCCCTTGATCATATCGCTCAATGACTTGAGGGGTCGCTTATTGGGCCCGGTGATGGCTTTGCCTCGACGGCCGTTGTCAAAGAGCGCATCGACTGCTTCCTGAAGCATCCGCTTTTCATTCCGGATAATGATCTCCGGCGCGTTCAGCTCTTTGAGGCGCTTCAAACGATTATTTCGATTGATGACACGGCGGTAGAGGTCATTTAGGTCGCTCGTTGCAAAGCGGCCACCGTCCAAGGGAACCAACGGACGCAAATCCGGAGGAATGACAGGAATCACATCTAAAATCATCCACTCTGGACGATTATTGCTGTCCTTGAGTGATTCGACGACCTTCAAACGCTTAGCGAGTTTTTTACGAGCCGCTTCACTGGTTGCCGCCAGCATTTTCTCTCGTAATGTGACCGCCAGAGACGGAATGTCGAGCTGCTGTAAGAGGATCTTGATGGCGTCAGCACCCATACCGGCTTCAAACGCATCGTCCCCGTATTCGTCCAAGGCGTCGTAATACTCATCTTCGCTTAGAATATCGCCGGTGTTCAGCGGAGTCTCACCGCCATCGGTGATGATATAAGCGACACAGTATAAGACTCGTTCGATGTCTTTGAGCGTCACATCAAGCAGGTTGCCAAGACGACTTGGTAAACTCTTTAGAAACCAGATGTGAGCCACAGGCGTCGCCAAGGTAATGTGCCCTAAGCGCTCACGCCGGACACGGCTTTGGATGACCTCAACACCACACTTTTCGCAAACCACACCGCGATGCTTCATTCGCTTATATTTACCGCAAAGACATTCGTAGTCCTTTACAGGACCAAAAATCTTGGCGCAGAACAAACCATCACGCTCGGGCTTGAAGGTCCGATAGTTGATTGTTTCTGGCTTTTTGACCTCACCATAAGACCAACTGTTGATCTTATCGGGACTCGCGATGGCGATACGGATCGCACTAAAGCTGAGTGGGTCCTTGGGCTTCTCAAAAAAGTTGAAAATATCCTTCATGGCTCTTCCTCGTGCTTTCCGTTTAAAGTTGCTCGGTTTCGATGAGTTCGATGTCCAGGGCTAAACTTTGGAGCTCCTTAATCAAAACATTGAATGATTCAGGTAAACCGCTCTCCAACACATTTTCACCCTTGACGATTGCCTCATACATACGGGTTCGTCCCAGAACGTCATCGGATTTTACCGTAAGGAACTCTTGTAGTGCATAGGCTGCACCGTAGGCTTCTAGAGCCCAGACTTCCATTTCACCAAGACGCTGTCCACCGAACTGGGCTTTGCCACCCAACGGTTGCTGTGTAACCAGACTATATGGCCCGATTGAGCGGGCGTGGATCTTGTCGTCGACTAAGTGATGCAACTTGAGCATATACATGACGCCGACGGTGACATCGCCATCAAACGCCCGGCCGTTTCGGCCGTCGAACAACGTCGACTGTCCAGAGACGTTCATGCCTGCGAGTTCAAGGGCTTCCCTGATCTTTGTCTCCGGCGCACCATCAAATACGGGCGTTGCGATGTGCATTCCTTTTTTGATTTTTGCAATGCTGCGACGAACATCTGCATCATCCATCTCGTCGACCATCGCGTGATGCGCGGCTGACGTATAATATTTCTTCAGTTCGGTCTTCAGTGCGTCTGTACTGTACTGCTCGTCCATCAAACGTTGAATACGTCGTCCTAAGCCGCGAGCGGCCCATCCAAGATGGGTCTCCAAAACCTGTCCGATATTCATACGACTCGGAACACCGAGAGGATTGAGAACCATCTCTACAGGGGTGCCGTCGATGAGGAATGGCATGTCTTCTTCGGGGAGAATCCGCGAAATGACACCCTTATTACCGTGACGGCCGGCCATCTTATCGCCCACCTGTAGCTTGCGCTTGATGGCCACATAAACCTTGACCATCTTAATGACGCCTGGAGGGAGCTCATCACCCTTCTTCAGTTTGTTGATCTTTTCTTGGAAAAGAACACGAATCGCTTGAATTTCTTCGCGAAGGTCTTCGACAATTCGCTCGATTTTGTCCGGCACGCCTGTGTCGCGGTCGAGGTCGATAACATTCCAATACATCTGAGGGATGGTCTTGATAATATCGGACGTCAGTTCTTGGCCTTTGTCGATCAGGACATCGCCCTGGTCGTCGACTAAGCGGCTAGAGACCATTTGACCTGTCAGAAGCTCTTCAACCTTACGATAGGCACTCTTTCGAATGATCTTAATCTGGTCGTTCTGGTCTTTCTCGAGCTTGGCGATCTCAGCATCTTCAATATCTTGAGCTCGCTCGTCCTTCTCGATTCCGCGCCGGCTAAACACCTTGGCACTGATAACCGTACCGACGACACCGGGTGGAACCCGACTCGACGTATCACGAACATCGCCTGCCTTCTCACCAAAAATGGCGCGAAGCAACTTCTCTTCCGGGCTGAGCTGTGTCTCACCTTTCGGCGTGATCTTACCAACCAAAATATCGCCCGATTTGACCTCAGCTCCAATCCGAACAATGCCGGACTCATCCAAGTTGGCAAGGGCTTCCTCACCAACATTGGGAATGTCTTTGGTAATCTCTTCTTTACCGAGCTTGGTGTCCCGAGCAACACATTCGAATTCTTCGATGTGAATCGATGTATACTGGTCTTCTTTGACGACCTTTTCTGAGATCAGAATGGAGTCCTCAAAGTTGTATCCACCCCACGGCATGAAGGCCACGACCATATTGCGGCCGAGAGCCAGCTCACCGGTATCAGTACCGGGTCCGTCAGCAATCACATCCCCGCGCTGGATCCTATCGCCTTTCTCGACGATTGGCCGCTGGTTGATACATGTGTTCTGATTTGACCGTCGAAACTTAAGCAAGTTGTAGATGTCAGGCTTCGTCGAGATGTTGTCGCTGTCGACTTTGACGACGATACGAGTCGCGTCAACACTTTCGACGACACCGTTGTTGCGCGCGACTGCCGTTACACCAGAATCACGGGCGACAACGGGTTCGATACCGGTCCCGACGAGCGGAGCAGAGGTCACCAGCAATGGCACAGCCTGACGCTGCATGTTCGACCCCATCAGGGCTCGGTTTGCATCATCATTCTCCAAAAATGGAACCAGTGATGCTGCCACAGAAACGAGCTGATTGGGACTGACGTCCATCAAGTCTATTCGCTCAGGCGGGACCATCACGAAATCGCCAGATTGACGAGAACTGACCGTTTCATCAACCAATTTGAACGAACCGTCCAAGGTCGCATTTGCCTGGGCGATGAGGTGACCCTCTTCGTCGAGCGCCGAATAATAACGGGGCTCATCCGTCGAGACGACCCCTTCGGTGACCTCTCGATACGGAGTTTCAATGAAACCAAAATTATTCACTCGTGCGTAAGACGATAAGGACGCAATTAGGCCGATGTTTGGCCCTTCCGGTGTCTCAATTGGACAGATACGGCCATAGTGCGTCATATGAACATCACGAACTTCGAAACCTGCACGTTCCCGTGTGAGGCCACCTGGCCCAAGGGCCGATAAACGTCTCTTATGGGTGACTTCGCTCAAAGGATTCGTTTGGTCCATAAACTGAGACAGCTGACTGGAGCCGAAATATTCTTTGACAACCGCGGATACGGGTTTGGCATTGATCAGGTCATGGGGCATGAGTGTCTCAATTTCTTGCGACATACTCATACGTTCTTTCACTGCTCGCTCCATACGAACGAGACCGATTCGGTACTGATTCTCCATCAGTTCCCCGACGGCTCTTACGCGTCGATTCCCGAGGTGGTCGATGTCATCAATTTTGACGATGACATCGATATTCTTTCCATTGGCCTGCTTGTAGGCAATCTCCGAGCGCCCGTCGCGCAGAGCGATAAGGTACCGAACGACCTCGATTATGTCCTTCTTAGTCAGCACAGAGTTCTCAAGAGACTCGTCGATGCGAAACTTATGGTTTAGCTTCAATCGACCCACTTGGCTCAGATCATATCGCTCTGGGTTGAAAAACAGGTTGTTGAACAAATTATAGGCTGTATCAAGGGTCGGTGGGTCACCTGGCCTCAGACGCTTGTAGATTTCCAGAACCGCTTGGTCTGGTGTCTCTACCTTGTCTACCAAAGCGGTTTTACGCAGAAACGGACCGACATGTAGATTGTCGATAAACAAAGTGTCGATGGCCTCAATGTTGTGTTCGCGGAACTTTTCAATGGTCGCCTCGGTCACTTCTTCGTTGCACTCGGCCAGAACTTCGCCCGTCTTCAGATCGACGACGTCATCGGCTAGTACTTTACCGACAACTTCTTCGAGAAGAGCCGGAATCCGAGTCACTTCTGCGGCTTTCATCTTGCGCAACGCACTCGCCGTAAATTTACGATTCTTCTTCACGATGACGTCGCCGTTGGCACCTTCAACGTCCAAAGAGGCCTTCTGCGTCCGTAGGAGCTGCAGGTCAGACGGCTCCCGATAAAACAACGTCGTGTCCGAGCCACTGAAATGAATGACCTCGGTCTCGTAGAATTCAGATAGCAGCTGCGATGTCGTCAAACCAAGGGCGCGCAGCATAATGGTCGCGGGCAACTTTCGGCGCCGGTCGATCCGTACGTGCAGGACATCCTTGGCATCAAACTCAAAGTCAAGCCAAGAGCCTCGATATGGTATCACCCGGGCGCTATAGAGTAGTTTGCCGGAGGAGTGGGTCTTGCCGCGGTCGTGATCAAAAAACGCACCCGGCGAACGATGTAGCTGGGACACAACCACTCGCTCAGTGCCGTTGATGATAAAGGTACCTTCTGCAGTTTGCAGTGGGATCTCGCCGAAGTAGACTTCCTGCTCCTTGACGTCGCGAATGGACGGCATCGCCCCTTCTTCTTCACCCTTGTCCCAAACGACAAGTCGAATCACCACCTTGAGTGGCGCCGCATAGGTCATACCGCGCTGGTGGCATTCCTCAACGTCGTACTTGGGGCGTTCCAGATGATAGGACACAAACTCAAGAGAACAGGTCTCGTTGAAGTCTTTGATAGGGAAAACGCTCTTGAATACACCCTGAAGACCTGTGTCCTGCCGCTCCTCGGCAGGAACATTCATCTGCAGGAATGTAGTATAGCTCTGCTTTTGGATATCGATGAGATTGGGTATCTCGATAACCTTTTTCAGCTGTCCGTAGCTATTACGGATTCGAAAGTTTCTCTGAACGACTGCCACCATTTCGGTACCTCACCGCTAAAGGGATCGGAAAATGTTTTTCCATCGGCACTGACCCGGGTTTGCACTGCCGGCGGAAAAACGCCAAAATCACCGCCCATAGACGGTGATTTAACTAAAAAGAAACCGACCGACACTCGGCCGGTTTCTCGTACCAAATACTGGTAATTATTTGACCTCGACCTCAGCGCCAGCTTCTTCGAGCTTGCCCTTAAGGTCATCTGCTTCTTCCTTAGAAGCACCTTCTTTAATTGGATTTGGAGCCCCATCAACCAGAGCTTTTGCCTCTTTGAGACCAAGACCTGTGATTTCACGTACCGCCTTGATGACCTGGATTTTCTTGGCTCCAGGGCTTGTCAGGATAACGTCGAACTCTGTCTGCTCTTCTGCGGCAGCAGCATCGGCTCCGCCACCTGCGGCAGGACCAGCAACTGCAACAGCTGCTGCTGCGCTCACGCCCCACTTTTCCTCAAGTGTGTCTGTGAGTTCTTTGACTTGAAGGATAGTTAGGTTGCTGAGGTACTCGATGACCTGATCTTGTGTAATGTCACTCATTTTTCATTCTCCGATTTTTATTTTGCTGAATGTGATAGCAGCTAAAAAGTTAATTTAAATTACTCGCCCATTTGCATTTCGCGAGCCTTGAGTACCTGAAGAAAGGTAGTCGGGGCCGCGACAAGCGTGCGGACAAATGTCGTTGGTGCAGCAACGAATAGACTTAAGACCTTGGCACGAAGCTCATCCTTACCAGGGAGCTTCGACAGCGATGTCACGCCGGCCTCATCCAAGATACTTCCGTCAACCCATCCACCTTTAAGGACGAGTCGCTCGTTCGTTTTCTTGAATTCGAGCAAGAGTTTCGCTGGCGCAGCAGGATCTTCGGCATGATAGGCAATCGCGCTATTCCCTTTAAACAAGGGGGCGAGATTTTCCTTCGAAGTGCCTGCTAATGCAGCCTTCACAAGCGTGTTCTTCACAACGTTGTACGTGATATCTGCTTTACGCATTTGACTTCTCAAGTCATCGACGCTTCCTACGTCGAGTCCTTTGAAATCCGTCACAACAACCGCCGGAATATCCGCCAGTTCAGTTCTCAGTCTATCGATGACTTCGGCTTTTTCATTCCGGTTCAATTCGATTGACCTCCTCAAAATAATTGGCCGCCCGCCCTCTCGCATTGCGAGAGATGTTGCGGGGGTGCTGCTACACAAACAGCCCGACCCCGCCTCGGTAGGTTTAGTGAACTACTCACCGGTTTAAACGTCAGTACCTACTGTCTTTGGCCGATCGACCGAGTTCCAATTAAAATTAAATACTTACTAGTTCTTTAGTTCAGCCTGGAGGCCAGCTACATCAAGCCGGATACCAGGTCCCATCGTCGAGCTGAGCACAGCCTGCTTCATGTACGTCCCTTTGGCCGTTGCAGGTTTCAGCTTCATAATGGTCTCCACCAAAGCATTCAGGTTACCGGCGAGAGCCTCGACGGTAAACGATTTCTTACCAATCGGTGCGTGGAGTACGCCAGCACGGTCGACTCGAAATTCAACTCGACCCGCTTTCATTTCATTGACGGCCTTGGTGACGTCAAAAGTGACCGTTCCCACCTTGGGGTTGGGCATCAGGCCACGTGGGCCTAGGATTTTACCAATTCGACCGACTAGACCCATCATATCAGGGGTTGCAATCGCCTTGTCAAAATCCAACCAGCCTTCGTCTTTAATCTTTGTGACTAGGTCCATATCGCCAACAAAGTCTGCGCCTGCGTCCTTCGCTTCGGTGGCTTTGTCGCCCTTTGCAAAGACAACGACCTTAACAGCCTTACCAAGGCCGAATGGAAAGACGACCGCGCCACGGACCATTTGGTCCGCGTGTCGAGGGTTTACGCCTAAGTTGAAACAGATATCGACCGTTTCATCAAACTTGGCGAAACTTGAGCCCTTAAGCAGCTCAATCGCCTCATTGGACCCATACTCGCGGGCTCTATCAATTTTGGCCTGCGCATTACGATGGTTTTTACCACGCCTGCTCATAATTTTTCTCCTTGCGTGCCCCGGTTGGACGCGCGCCATCTGCGCTCCCGGGGGTTTTGTTTAAACTCAATCTAATCGGTGACGATGAGGCCCATAGACCGCGCGGTACCGGCGACTGTTCTCATGGCCGATTCAACACTGTCCGTGTTTAAATCTGGCAGTTTCGTCGTCGCAATTTCACGAACCTGAGCTTCGGTGACTTGGCCCACCTTGTTTCGGTTCGGTTCACCAGAACCGCTCTTCAAGCCCGCTGCTTTCAAAAGCAAGACGGCTGCCGGCGGCGTTTTAGTGATGAAGCTGAACGAACGGTCGGCAAAAACCGTGATCACAACGGGAATAACCATCCCCATCTGATCAGACGTTCGAGCATTGAACTCTTTACAGAACTGCATGATATTCACGCCGTGCTGACCGAGTGCCGGTCCAACGGGGGGCGATGGGTTTGCTTTCCCTGCGGGAACTTGCAGTTTGATATATCCAGTAACTTTCTTGGCCATTTTGGTGCGCTCCTAGAGAATAGCTCCGGTTGTCCTTAGCACTTCTCTACTTGGGAAAAATCTAATTCTACTGGGGTTGCTCGACCGAAAATACTGACCAGTACTCTGAGCTTCCCTTTATCCAAATTAACTTCGTCAACGGTGCCGTTGAAATTTGCGAAAGGTCCATCGGCTACACGAACGGTCTCCCCTTCTTCGTACCGCTGCTGAGGCGCTGTTGCCTCGACGCCTTCTTCCATTTGGTCGGTGATCCGGCGCACTTCGTGCTCCGGAACGGGCCGCACAGACCCAGGGGTCTTTCCGCCACCGACGAAACCGGATACTCGAGGTGTATTGTTCACGATGTGCCAAGACTCTGTACTGAGCGCCATCTTAACGAAAATATACCCAGGAAAGAACTTACGAGCCGCACCTCGCTTCTCGCCTTCTACTTCCTTCTCTCGGGGTACAAGAATCTCAGAAAAAAAATCTTCTGCGCCGTTTTGCTTAACCCGCTCCCAGAGCGCGTTCTCGACTCGATTCTCGTAGCCGGAGTAGGTATGTACGACATACCATTTATGTTCCATGTCTGTTCCCCGGGCGTTCTTTAATAAAACAGTCGAAGGGTTGAGTCTCAGCTCAGCCCCCCAGCATCTTGTCCGTCAACCATCCAAAAACCTGGTCAAAAATCCAGAGAATGGTCGCGATAATCGCTGTGACGATCACAGTGATCATAGTGTTCGACTTCGTCTCATCCCATGTTGGCCAGACGACTTTTGACAGTTCATCACCGACTTCGTTCACGGTTGGACGGATTGTTCGATGTCGCCAAACCCAGAAGAGAAGGGCCAACGCCATCACAGCGCCGGCGAGCGTGGCTAGAGTAAAGCCTTTGCCCAACAGAGCTGTATTGCGAATGTTTGCCGTTGCGAAGACCAACTCACACGTCTTGGTAAAGATGCCCCAAGACAGGAGCGTCGACCCGACGAAGAAGAGATTGACCATTCTTTTGCTGGCGTTCATTTGAACCTCAAAACAATCATCGTTCAGCGAGCATCAGCCGGTTACCAATTCTGCCCTATGCAGAAATACGAGCAGGCCCGGAGGGACTCGAACCCCCAACCCCCGGATTTGGAGTCCGGTGCACTACCAATTGTGCTACAGGCCTTCAGGAACTCGCCGACACTCTTTTATTTACCCATTCGATGCTCAGTGTGCCGCCCGCACGTGGAGCAAAACTTTTTGATGGAAAAGTGAGCCGGTACTGACCGCCTGTTCTTCTTCACCGTGTAGTTCCGCGTCGTGCAGATAGTACACTCGAGATTAACTCGAATTTGATCACCCTTGGGCAACGTTATTCTCACCACATACTCTGAAACCCAGGTAGCTCAACTACCCGGGTCTCAGCGCACAAAAGGCACCGGCCCGGAGGGCGGGTGCCTCGTGTGTTAGTCGAACTAACTATTCGACAATTTTCGCGACGACACCTGCACCAACAGTTCGTCCACCCTCACGGATTGCGAAACGAAGACCTTCGTCCATCGCGATCGGTGTGATGAGGTCGACGGTTACTGTGATGTTCTCACCAGGCATACACATCTCGCTGCCCTCAGGCAGGTTGACAACGCCAGTTACATCCGTTGTGCGGAAGTAGAACTGCGGGCGATATCCGTTAAAGAAAGGAGTATGGCGACCGCCCTCTTCCTTCTTCAAAACGTAGATCTCAGCGTTGAACTTGAGGTGCGGCTTGATGGATCCAGGCTTGCAAAGCACCTGGCCACGCTCGATATCGTCTCGCTTAATGCCACGAAGCAAGCAGCCAACGTTGTCGCCAGCGCGCCCTTCGTCGAGCAGCTTGCGGAACATCTCTACGCCCGTGACTGTTGTCTTGTGCGTATCTTTGATACCGACAATTTCAATTTCTTCACCAACGGTGACGATGCCACGCTCAACACGCCCGGTTGCGACAGTACCGCGACCCTGAATCGAGAAAACATCCTCGACCGGCATTAAGAAGGGCATATCAACGGGACGCTCAGGCAGTGGAACGTACTCGTCGACGGCCGCCATCAGTTCCATAATCTTAGCGACGCTATCGGCCTTGCCTTCAAGTGCGCCAAGAGCAGACCCGATGATCACTGGACACTCCTCGTCAAAGTCACGAGCCGCCAGTTCTTCGCGAACTTCCATTTCGACCAACTCGAGCAACTCTTCATCATCAACGAGGTCAGCCTTGTTCAAGAAGACGACGATCGCTGGAACACCGACCTGGCGAGCCAGGAGGATGTGCTCTTTCGTCTGCGGCATGGGGCCGTCAGCAGCTGAGCAAACCAAAATCGCACCGTCCATCTGGGCAGCACCTGTAATCATGTTCTTGACGTAGTCGGCATGTCCTGGGCAGTCGACGTGAGCATAGTGACGGGTCTCCGTCTCATACTCGACGTGTGCCGTAGCGATCGTGATACCGCGCTCGCGCTCTTCCGGCGCGTTATCGATTTCATCAAAAGCTTTGACTTCGCCACCTGATGCCTCTGCAAGCACCTTAGTGATTGCAGCTGTCAAGGTTGTCTTACCATGGTCGACGTGGCCGATAGTACCCACGTTAACGTGAGGCTTATTCCGTACGAACTTCTCTTTAGCCATTTCCTAAATTCTCCCCACAATGAGTCGAGACACAGCGCCCTGTTTCCAGGGCAGTAAATAAAAATTTCAGAGCCAGAGCCGACGACCGGGCTTGAACCGGTGACCTCGTCCTTACCAAGGACGCGCTCTACCGCTGAGCTACGCCGGCGCAGGTTCCCCCATCAGGCGGAACCTACCAAAATCAAAAAAGTGAGCGGGAGACGAGGTTCGAACTCGCGACATTCAGCTTGGAAGGCTGACGCTCTACCAACTGAGCTACTCCCGCTCACGTCTCCCTCAGGAGACGAAAGTCTTTGGTGGTGGGGGAAGGATTCGAACCTTCGAAGGCGAAGCCGACAGATTTACAGTCTGTTCCCTTTGGCCACTTGGGTACCCCACC
>MDTC01069189.1_pt1 | contig 15673 bp, 15 predicted proteins | sample 811181 | NCBI WGS metagenome assembly MDTC01 (sample SAMN05326644, study PRJNA326480) | marine metagenome | isolation source: seawater | place: Pacific Ocean: North | collected 2011
ATCGCCGTCCCGCGGCGCATACCCTCCAGTCCGCCCACGCCGGGCGGCTGGAGTCGGTCGATGGAAGCAGGGATTGTCGGGCTGCCCAACGTGGGCAAGAGCACTCTTTTCAACGCGTTGACCGCGGCCGGGGCCTTGGCGGCGAACTACCCCTTCGCCACCATCGAGCCCAACACCGGCATCGTCAACGTGCCCGACGGGCGGCTCCAGCAGCTGCACGCCATCATCGAGAGCCAGAAGATCATCCCGGCCGCCGTCGAGATCGTCGACATCGCGGGCCTCGTACGCGGGGCCAGCAAGGGTGAGGGCCTCGGCAACCAGTTCCTGGGCCACATCCGCACCGTCGACGCCGTGCTCCAGGTCGTGCGCTGCTTCGAGAACAGCGACATCACCCACGTCGACGGCAGCATCGACCCCCTGCGGGACATCGACACCATCGAGACCGAGCTCATGTTCGCCGACCTCGCCACCGCCGAGAAACGCGTCGAGCGCACCCGCAAGGTGGCCAAGGGTGGCGACAAGGAGGCCAAGGCCATGCTCGCCGTCGCCGAGCAGGTCGTCACCCTCCTCGAGGGCGGCACCCCCGTCCGCGCCCACACCTTCGAGGACCACGAGCTGCCCTACCTCAAGGAGATGCAGCTCATCACCGCCAAGCCCGTCCTCTACGTCTGCAACGTCGACGAAGAGGGCCTCTCGGACGGCAACGCCTTCGTCGACGCCGTGAAGGGCAAGGCCGAGTCCGAGGGTGCTGGCGTCGTCATCCTCTGCGCCCAGGTCGAGGCCGAGATCGCCGAGCTCGAAGATCCCGAAGAGCGCGACGCCTTCCTCGAAGACCTCGGCCTCCCCGAGCCCGGCCTCGGCGTCCTCGCCCGCGCCACCTACGAGCTGCTCGGCCTCGAGACCTACTTCACCGCCGGTCCGAAGGAGATCCGCGCCTGGACCATCAAGCACGGCACCAAGGCGCCGCAGGCGGCGGGCGTCATCCACACCGACTTCGAGCGCGGCTTCATCAAGGCCGAGGTGTACAGCATCCCGGACCTGGTGGAGTTCAAGAGCGAGGCCGGGCTGAAGGCGGCGGGGAAGTTGAGGATCGAGGGGAAGGAATACGTGGTGCAGGATGGGGATGTGATGCACTTCCGGTTCAATGTCTGAAGCAAGTTACAACCTACATTTTCGCCCGAAGATCTACCCAGGGGGACCAGACTGGGACCAGTTTGGCGTAGACCACTGAGCCACCCACGACACATGGAGGTGACCAGTGGCAAAGATCCCAGGAATTCGAGGCGTGACGTACCAGCAGCACGGAGCCGGCTTCCGGCTCAAGTGGCGGGAGAACCAGGAGACCCCCACCGGAGTGGAGCGGGTCCAGTGCTACCACCAGGTCGACACCGAGGCGGAGGTGGCCGGCGTAGCCGCTCAGATCCGCAAGGCCCTCGATGAGCAGGGCTACTGGACCGAGCCGGAGGTCTTCGTGCGGCCCATGGCACGGGATCTGGAGGCCCTGTCTGCCGAGTGGCTGAACGCCGTCGGCGGGCTCCGTGCCCACAAGAAGAACACTCGTTCGGCCCTCAAGTTCGGGCTCAAGCGGTTCTGGAAGGCCCTCAGGAAGGGAGCCAAGGCTGGCAAGGGCAGCCTTCCGCTTCGCCTGCTCAACGAGAAGAACGTGGTGAAGGCCATCATCGAGCTGAGGACCGCTGGGCACGCTCCCGGCACGATCTACCAGACGGTGCACCCCGTGATCTGCGACTTCTGGCCCTGGGCGCACCGGCAGGGCCACCCGGATCTGGGCACGCCGCCGGCTCGGCCCCAGGATCTCCTGCCGCCGAACGCCTCCTACTCCGCTCCACCGGACATCCCGAGCTGGGAGGAAATCGACGAGATGATCAGCCGGATCGACAACCACCGGGCCCTGGTGGCCGCCGTGCTGATGCGTGCCACCGGCCTTCGCCTGGACCAGGTCGCCCACATCCAGGGATCAGAGTTCGACCTGAGCGACCCAAGTGCCCCGACGCTGCTCGTGGTGAAGGGCAAGTCCCGGCAGGAGCAGGGCCTGATGCGTCGGGTCCCGGTCCCCACCTGGCTGGTGCCCATGCTCCACGATCTCGGAGCATGGCGGAAGGGCTTCCTCATCTGGAACCAGGACCGCCGCCGCAACCGGATCCCTGGTCGCATGGAGTCGCCGAGGAACCTCACCCGCTACTTCAAGCGGGCCTGGCAGGCGGCGGTCGCTGACGATGCTGTACGGGAGGACATCTGGGTCCCCAAGAACCGGTACCGGGCAAGCACCACCCACAGCATCCGGGCCGCGTACCAGTCAGAGCTGGAGGCACGGCGGGTGCAGGAGTACCTGCTGGACTACCTTGTCGGCCACCAGTCGAGGACCACGAGGGGTGCCCACTACGCCAACCCGTCCAAGCAGATCCTGAGGGAGGTGGTTGACCTTGTGCCGCCGATCTCGCCGGAGCCCGCCTGGCCTCCGAGGGATGATGATGCGGAGCCCAAGGTCGCTGCCAAGTAGGTCAGACGCTGTCCCAGTCGAAGCTGCCCATGGTGGCCTCGACTGCGTCACGCCTCTTGGACCGGCGCGCCTTCCTGGTCTTCGTCGATGACGGCGGGCGGATCCTGCGAGCCTCGCGGAACCAGTCATCGATGGTCGCCGAGCTGAAGCGAAGCGACTTCTTCGATGACCCGGCAGGGGCTCCGTCACACGGGCCCCCATCGAGGTGGCCAGCCTCCGCAACGAGGGCGTCGAGGTTGCGGACGCTGATCCCGAGATGCTGGGCCGCCTGCGCCTTCGTCATCCAACGGGGAGGCGGTGCCATCCGCTCCAAGGCGTCGGCGATGCGCTCCAGAAGGGCGTGGGTCGGTGCAGGCTGGCGGTCATCTTCCACCCTGTCGTGTACGCCATCGGTGGCGGCTCTGAACCCACCGCCAGCCGTCCGACGAGGTTTCCCCTTGGGGGAAGGGCCCCAGAGATGGGATCGGAGACCCGTTTCAGTTTCGGGCTCCCGTTTTCCTCACAGGGTCAGTTCGGCTTCTGAGGCATCGCGGGGGACCCCGGGAGGTTTTCTCAGCGGTTCTGTGAGTCGATCTCGAACGGTGGTAGACGAGAGACCACTGGAATCGCTTGGAGAGCGTGCCAAGGTCCCAGACCAACGAGGAGGCTAGATGCCAGGCAGACGCGGTAGGAACCTCCGTCAGGGCGACCTCGCCGAGGGACTCGGCCTGGAGTGGATTCGGCCTTTTGCGGCGGTTGCCCGCGTACCCCGAGAGGAAGACATCGGGTTCGATGCCGTGTGCACGTTGCTCCGGCGGGAGGGATCGCTTCTGATGGCGGAGGACTCGTTCCTTGTCCAGGTGAAGGCCAGCTCGGTTCGCACTATCGCCTACCAGGACGATGACTACCGGTGGCTTCAGCAGCTCCGACCTCCGCTCTTCATCGCCAGCGTCGATCTGAGCCGGTCAGAAGTTGAAGTCTACACGACACAGCGTGGTGTGGATCCGGTCGACGCCTCATGGTCCGGTGTCTGCATGTACCTCGATTCAGACGAAGTTGGGGACGGCGAGGATTACGACCATGGCCCCGACGTTCGAGACGGTGTTCACCACGTCCACCTTGGTCCGCCCGTCCTCCGATGGACCCCATCAGACATGAATGACGAGCTGGCTCGTTGCACCGCGAGCGAGGTGATGAAGGCGTGGATCAGATGGGAGGAGAGAAACTACTATCTGCGGGGCTTTGGGGGGTGCTTCGTTCCGAAGTGGCGAACTGGCGAGCCCCCGCGAAGGCAGTACTATCGATTTGGCCAGCTCGATGAAGAAGCGGTAGCAGACGCACAGTTGAAGCTAGCCTACGTGCTGTTCGCGACGGCACCGCATTGCACCTCCGAGGAACGCTCTTCCCTCCTTCAAGCCTTAGAAGTACTCCGGACAAGGGGGGTCTACGGCACCGAGCTGGACCTGGCTCGCCAGACATTGGAGTCGTCCTAGCGGTGAATGAGAGCATTGCGGCAGCACAAGCGTCGGGTCCCGTCGAGCCCGGACCATCAACCCCGGTTCACTTTCAGCGCGTCGTCCGTATAAGCCCGGGGGATCGCTCCTGATCCCTCAGGAGGTGATCTCATGGCTGGCACCAAGGCGGTGATCTACGCACGGGTGAGCACGAGCGACCAGAGCGTCGAGATGCAGGTCCGAGAGCTGCGGCAGCTCGCCGAGCAGCGGGGCCTGGAGATCATCGAGACCTACCTGGACGAGGGTGTCTCGGGATCAGCCACGAGCCGCCCGGCCCTCGACCGGATGCTTGGCGATGCCCACATGGGGAAGTTCTCGCACCTGCTCGTCTGGAAGCTCGACCGGCTCGGCCGATCCCTCCAGCACCTCCTCCAGGTGCTGGAGCAGCTTGAAGCGGCGAACATCTCATTCGTATCCGCCCGTGATCCCGGGCTATCCATGGGCGGCGGGAGCGGACAGAAGCTCATGTTCAGCTTGCTGGGGGCGTTCTCGGAATTCGAACGGAACTTGATCCGCGAACGTGTCGTCGCGGGCATCCGTCGTGCCCAGGCCGACGGTGTGCACTGCGGTCGGCCCAAGGTCGAGCTGGACTTGCGCCCGGCGCTCGCGATGATCCGGGAGGGGCATGGCCTGCGAACCATCTCGAAGGCCATGGGCGTGAGCCGGGCCACCCTACGACGACGACTACGCGAGGCCGGGGAGTGGCCTCGGCCCTAGGAGTCCTGGTCAGCTTGCTCTTGTTCAAGCTGGAGAGTCATCAGGTATGCGGCAACTGCCCCAGCGAGGCTCACGTAGAGCTGAGCTTCGGCAGGTGTTGGGGGCACGTCGCTCGGGGCTGATCCATGCGCATCACCCTTGCTGTTTCGAGCCGAGAAGACCGCTCCTTCGATAGCCTGAAGTCCTCCTCGAACCTGGTCGTTCACGTCGGACTGGGCTCCAAGAAGTCCCAGGGCCTTCCGGACTGCGCCCTTCAGCTCCGACGGAATCTCCTCGTCGTGGTGCTCCATGATGTGCTTCACCACTGTCTCGATGAGCGACCGGGCCTGGCTCGTTGCCTCATCTGGTCGCGAGACGGCACGGGCCGTGGCCCGCCTCCATGTCTCCGCCACCTTGAACCAACCCAACAGCTCCGCTGCCTCCGCCACCTTGGGCTCGGGCCTCGCGAGCACGATCCGGGAGATCGGACGGGCGATGACCTCCCCGTCCTCCTCCAACGCCGTTCGAAGGTTGCGAGCCAGTGAGTGATGCACTCGTTCTCGGAGGAGAATGAACCTGTAGTCGGTTGGAACCTCAGATAGGTCTGCCCACTTCCCGTAGATCCCGTAGGGGTCATTCTCGAAGGGGTGCGGAATCCAGAGCCCCACAGCCTGGTGCCCAACCGAAAGCTGGCCGTCGATGTCGGGGTCATGTGGTCCGCCCTCTTCGAGCACGCACAGGTCGGACGTCACATGCTTGCCCGCCAGCCTAGCCAAGCGAGCCACCTCCTCGACGGCCTCTTCAAACTCCGCCCAGCGGGCATCCAGCTCTGTCGACCTGGCGGCAACCAGCTCGCCGATCCTCTTGAGTTCTTCGTCGAAACTCGACCCGTCCGACATGGCTCCTCTCTCCGTCCTATGGCAGACGCCAGAGATCACCCGTTCGCGGGGGGAGCTGCCACGGGCAGTAGACTACCCCGTCACTCAAAGGAGCAGATGGCCGTGTACGTGCACCCCTGGAATCTGGGCTTCGGATTGATCCCTCCGACGATGCCCTACGAAGTCGTCATGGCCACGATGCAGGTCGGGAGCTTCTCGGTGACCGAAGAGAGTTTTCCTGCCGGCGCGAATGTCGTCCACGGCACTACCCAGACCATCATCCTTCGGGATCTCTTGTTCCTCGCTGGACTCATGGGCACCCCGGCCAAGCAGAACACGTATGCGGCCTGGGGCAACCTGCTGTCTCACTACTCGGACCTCGTGGTCGACAAGGGCGAGTGGCGACTATGCCCAGAAGCGGACGGCTGGGACTCCACTGCGAAGGGGCAGTTGATGTACCGCCTCGGCATGGGCATGGCCGGGTGGATGCTCTGGCAGCACTACGGGATCATCCACATCGCCGATGCCGAGCCGTTCATCGGCCAGGCCCTCGCAACCTGCGACCCGGCCTTCGCTGGTGCATGGCTCAAGAGCCAGAAGAAGTACGGGAAGAAGGGCGGGTACAAGCCGGACCTCTTCTGTCTCAACGGCCAAGGCCAAGCGGTCATCGTCGAACCCAAGGGCCGAGAGGGCTCTCCTGGCGTCGTGAAGGGCGACAAGGAGAAGGGAAAGAAGCAGGTCGCCAACGTCAGCCCGCAGGGGGTTCCCCTAGCTCCAACGTTGGGCAACCTCGTCGTCGCGACCACGTTCCGGATCTCGGGACACACAGTGCGCTCCGGCAAGGGCTCGCAGGTCGCTGTCGTCGATCCCGAGGAGGCTCTCGATGCCTTGCCAGTGCCGATGTCTGTCGAGGACATCATGCTCGCGTCCTACGCGAAGGTGCTTCGCCACGTCGGCCAAGAGCAGCTCGCGTTGATGCTGGAGCTGAGTGGAGAAGGTCTGCTGGATGGCGACGACATTCGAGAAGCCCTGGACGTGGACACCCTCGGTCTGGCTCAGCTACCACTTGCCGTAGTTGGCGACACCGTCATCGGCATCGAAGCAGGAGTAGCCTTGGCCCTGCTCACCGCACCTGTCGAACCTGGGAACGGCAGCGTCTACCAGCGGGTGCAGAGTGCCATCGAGTTCCTGCCTTCCGTGACAGACCGAGTCTTGCGGAATGCACGCCGGACCGTGTTGCCGAATGGCGTCGTCATCGGCTCCGTGCCTCGTCGAGGATGAGTCTGAGGCAGGGGTTCAGAACCCCCCTCCACGAAAGGCCCTCCTACCCGGGTTCACAAGGAATTTTGGACCTGGTGAACTCAAGTGGAAGTTCTGGACCACGTGGTCTTCGCCACCGGCGTCATCAAACTCAGTCGTCACCCCAGTCGAAGTGATGTGCCGCCTCGTCACACCATCCTTCCCAGCTCGCCCACCAACGGATGGTAGGCACGAAGTCGAACAGCAGAGCCCCAACAAGGTCGAACATGTTGCAGTGATCAGCCATCAACGCTTCCTTGGTGGCGGTATTGAAGTCCACCGAAACCCCACCGGACGTGCCTTCCTCCTCCAGCTCGACGAACCCTGTCCCCTTGCATCTCTCGGACACAACCTGTTCCGCCGTGAGCCAGTAGACTGGTGACCACTCACAATCATCGCTCTGAACGAAGGTTTTCATCTCAATCATGCGGACAGCTTCATCCCGGCTCGATGTGAGGCCGCCGTCGGCATCGACATAGATGATAGTTGAGATTCCCATTTCGTAATCAGTCTTGTACCACGAGCTGGTCGCGAGCATGGATCGCACAACACAATCGCCCTTGGCGTTCATGCTGCACCTCCCAACACGCCCTCGGCAACCTCGGGGTCCTCCCACTCGAACAGGCAGGAGATCCTGCCCATGCTGCAAGTCACGACCCTGGCGAGGCCGTGAACGTGGTGGACATCCTGTCCGTAGGTCCACACCCGACGCCGTACCTCAGGCAGAACCCTCGCCCGGGTGCCTTCGTCGGTGGCAGTGGCCTTCACGACGATGATGTGCTCGATGTACTCCATGACCGCCCCCACGGTGGAAAGATCATGAACGCCAAGATCGTCCAGGCGCTCCTCGATCCTGCGGGCCTTACGGGAACAGAGGAGGACAGGGTCACCGCTGCCGGCGTACCAGGACACCAGCCTCCGGAAGATGTCGGCTGCGACGGAGCGGGTGCCTTCGGCCGTGTCCAAGGCGCTACCGTTGTAGATGAGCATCAGGTCTTCCCAGACGCGGTCGTGGGAGCCCTCGATGAGAAGCTGCCGAGCGTAGTCGAGGTACCAGTGCCGGTTGTCCTGCTGAGCAAGGTCACCGAGGGCAGCGGCGGTGTGGTGGCGGAGAAGGTCGTGGTCGGCGGTGTGGGACAGGACCGCGAGCCTGAGGGCCAAGAGTTCAGAGATCATCGTTCAGCTCGAAGTGGTGCTGACTGGATTGCCAGCGTGCGTCCTCGTCAGCGTCAGCAACGCTGATGACCGGGCTGGTTGCCGGATCGGGGACTGAAGGGCAGCTCATCGCCACGGGCCGGTGGGCCCGATCGGAGTCCGGGCCCGCGAGGTAGACCTACGCCTTGGTGTCGGCGTGGTGAAACGCCATCGTCTTCCCCGTCCCCCACTTGCTACGAAAGCACTTGCCGGCTGCCACCTGGCTCAGCGGACAACACTGGGCCTCGGGACCCGCGCCAGCCTCGGCTTCATCGTTCCCGTTGTCCGGAGTCGCGAGATCGGCAGGACGGAGCCGGACAGCGACCACGACATCACTCAAGTCGACTCCCTGCGCTGCGGCCCGGCCCAGGAGCCCGTAGAAGCGGCCGTTGCCGTCGAGGATGTGAAAGCGATGGATAGAGGGTTCCCACACGACATCGTAGACGCCAGCGAGGTCGTTCTCGTAGCTGTGATGCAGGCTCTGTGCGAAGTCACTCGCCGCAGCCGACGGCTTGGTCGGCACCAGCAGGCTGGCCGAAGCGTAGGCCAGAGCAGTGGACCAATGAGGACGCGAAGAAAGGAAGGCTTCGACCTTGCTGGCCACCTCCCTAGCGGGGTGGCCGGCGAGGTTGAGGACTTCGGGAAAGGCAATGGGCATAGCTGTACTCCTTCCGCCTGCATGGGCGGATCTGTAGTTGTTGGGCTCCAGGGTCCCGAGCTTGACCTCGTCGTGGTTGTCGCCGTCGTGGGCGTCAGAGTTGAGCGAGATGGATGCTTGGGTTCCCCTGGTGTTTTCGTTGCTTCGTGGCCGCCGTTCCTGCGACCTGTTTCCTTATACGCTCGACTCGATCAAAGTGAACCTGGGTTGTGAACCGTCAGACCCAGGCCGACCGACGGGACTCGCCGAAGTACGTCATGGTCGTCATCCGCTTCGTCTCACGCTTCAGGGCAGCGCGGGTCTCCACGTCGGCCTTGATGGCGTGGGCGATGCGGACGCGCCAGTGGCCATCCCGATGCGTGTCGGTGATCAGGACCCACCCAAGGGAGCGGTCCCAGCGAAGGATGCGCACCGGGCTATGGTCGCGGTCACTCGAAGGGATGCTCAAGGCGAACAGGTCCCTGCCTACGGCGATGCCGCTGGCATGAGGCCGTGCCCTGCGGCCTTCCGCGTCGGAATAGGTGGCGAGGTTCGCGGGAACGTTCTTGTCCTGCAGGTGAGCGACGACGGCATACAGATTCTGCATGTTGGAGTCCTTTGCTTTCTGGGCACCACCTTCATGCTGGCCCCTGGCCTCCTCTACGCAATCCAGGTCTTGGATGAGCCCCCCCTGGAGAACCCCCTCAAATCCGTCGCTGAAACCCTTTGAGATCACCAGCCAGATCCGCCATCGAGCGACCACATCGCGGAGTTCCAGGGTCTCTGATCCCCTTCTGGGGGGTTTCCCTTTCCCCTGGGGAAAGCGTCCTCGTTCTTCACGCGGGCTTGGTCGGTGACCAGGTCGAGGACCTCCTCGGGCCCGACGCCCCGTGCTCATCGTCGCGGATCTCATTGATGGTGACGAAGGCCGACCTCAGGATCGCGTAGCAGCGAGGCCGGTCCGCACCAACCGTGAACCTCTTCTGGCGGCGGTCTCCGTCCCGGTCCAGCCACCCCTTCCGATCCCAGGCATCGATGGTGGCCTCCAAGTCGAACTTCCTCCCGAGAGCCCTCTCCAGGGTCCCCGGAAGCAGAGCCACCGACTTCCAGGCTGATCCCGCCGGCCACACTCCCGACCAACCGGAGGTGCGGTTCTCTCCCCGCCCGTAGAACTCGCTCTGGTGCTTGATCAGCCAGCCGTGCAGGTGCTGCAGCGCACGGATGGAAGGATCAACATCCTCGAAGGTGGGGGCAACCTGATCCCAGATGTCGGACAGCACCCCTTCGGGATCTGCGCCGAGGGCCAGCTCGGTCTCCTCGATGAGCTTCCCGGCCAGGTGGAGCACCGCGAAATGGCTGCCGATCCTGGTGGCCACCGGAGAGGTCGACTTCGATGACCAGTCCCGTGCCATCTTGCGGTAGACACCCCCGAGCTTCGCGGCGTCGGTCTTCAGGAGAAGCTCCACCACAGCAGGGCCGAGGTGGCCGTGGGCGTCGAGGGTCCCGAAGTGGATGTCCTTGGCCAGCTCACCCGCCTGGGGGGTGACCACGCCGAGGGGGGGATCGCGGAAGACGATGCTCCGAGCCCGTGCTCCCCCCTTCGACCCGAAGCTGGTGATGGGCTGTTCTCCGGTGGAGATGAGCACCGTGCGGTAGCGACGAGACCGCTGCGATGATCCCGAGGAGGTCCCCCGGGCACGGGTCCGTCCCTTCGTGATGTCGTAGACCACGTCCTCGATGATCTTGGGATCAGACACGGCTGCGGTGTCGTCGAGGAACACCGGCAGGTTGCCCGAAGTGGCGAGCCGAGCTTCAAGACCGACCCGGGTGGTGTCCCACGAGCCGATGATCCTGGCGGGGCTCCCCCACACCGAGGCGGCGAGCCGCATCGCGGTGCTCTTCCCCGTAGACGTAGTGCCTGCCCACTCGACGGTGAACCCCTCGACATCATCGAGGAGCCCGAGAACGGCGGGGGCCACGGCTGCGTAGATCCCGAAAACCAGTCCAGGCAGGTGGGCGACAGTCCGGGCTGTGCCGTGCCAGGTGGCGGGATCGCCCTGTGCCCGGAAGCCACGGACCAGATCATCCAGACCGGGATCGGTCATCACCGACAGGGCCTGATCCCCAAGGACCTCGTGGCCCACGGCGAAGGCGTTGCCGTGCCAGCCCAGCCGAGACGCAGCCGTTCCCCTGGGAAGACTGGTGAGGTGCGCCCGCTCGTAGGCGGAGAGCATCGCCACCAGGTGCCTGGCCTTCTGGGGGTCTGTGGGAAAACCCTTGCTGGTGAGTGCAAGCAGTCCGCCGATCGAGAGGGCCTGCCTCCTGGGGATCACCACGGATTCGATCCCGAGCCCGGTGTCCCAAGACAGCGTGAAGCTCTGCTCGCCCGTGTCTGCATCGACGGTGATCTTGGAGAGCCAGATCGGCCGGTGGCTGACGAGGGTGACCCGCTCGTTTCCGTTGGCGAGCTGCTTGATGTGGACGATCTCGTCTTCCTCGTTGACGAAGTACGGCGGCGGGAAGGGCACCGACACGTCGTTGTTGGTGTAGTTGTCGTCAGCTTCGTTGTCGGGGGCGTCGTCGACCGTCAAGTCGTCGACGAAGTGGTTGGTGGTCATGGGGACCTCCTCTTGGGGTGCCTCCCGACCTACGCCAGGATCACGGCCTTTGAGCCTACTGGTCGGTCAGAGCACCGGGACACCCGGGACACCTGGGACATCACCCTCGGGGAAGGGGCAATGCGTGTCCCGGGTGTCCCGGCTGTCCCAGCAGATCCCGGGGAACCCCATGATGGTTCTCGCAACCAGGGGCGTCCGGAGATCAGTTCTGGACTCGGTAGTTTGCCTATCGCGACCTCCTTGTAGAAGAACAAGGAGGAGAGCGTGGCAGATCATCCGAGGGGATCAGAGACGAGCAGGCGATGGGTGTCGATGTCCGAGCTGGCGGACCTGCTCGGCGTGAGCCTGGCGTCGGTGGCCAAGGCCCACAAGCTCGGCCGGTTCAGGACCATCGAAGTCCTTCCCGGCCTTGTCCGGGTCGACCTGACGTCCCTTCCCGCAGGGGAGTTCTGCGCCAGTGGGTTCGACGTTGGTGATCCTGGCGTAAACGGCAGCACGACGAAGGAGCTGCCGTGAGCCGTCGCGCCGCCGAGATCAACAAGCGAGTTCGAGCCCTCGACAGGGTGGTGGCGGAGACCATGGCCAACGCCCCCACCATGCAGGAGCTGAGGGAGCTGGGCGGCGTGTCGGTCCCGGCTCTGAACGCCGACGTTGCTCTCCAGGACCACAAGCTCCCCCTCTTCACCCTGGAGCACACAGTGCAGTGTGTCTGCATCGAGCGTAGGCTCACGACCTGGGGCTGGAATCTGGCCATCGCACACGCGCTCCGGGCTCATCGGAGCGAGCCGAACCTCGACGTGTGTGCCACCTGGGCCGTCGACCAGGTGATGAGTCTGAAGGCCCTCGCTCGCGTCGACCTCGTGGGAGACACTCTGTGGAAGGAGGGCCGGCCCGTCGGCGGGATCAACGAAGACAGGGCCTTGTCGAACGACGCTCTCCTCCAGGTGCGGGAGATCCCGCCGCTCCTTCGCGACATCGGCGGTCAGGTCGTTCTCTGCGACTGGCAGCCCGAGCACGCGAGTGCGGGAGCCAATCTGCTCTTCTACGCAGAAGAGGACCGGCCCCCGGTCGAGGTGATGAAGCTCATCGCCGAGATCATTAACCAGCACGGGAAGTGCGACAGGATCATGGGCCTCGGCCTCGGGCACTCCTCGGCAGCACAGGTCCTCGCCCACCACGTCCCGTGGGCGGCCGTTCACGCCTGGTACAGCCTCCGCCAGGATGCCCCGACCATCGACGAGGTCGACGCCGTCGTCCTCAACGTGTGCGAAGCCAACACCCTCACAGAGCGTTCCGAGGCCACCAACGGCAAGCGGATGAGGCGGCGGGACGTGGCTGTCGAGAACAAGGAGGCCAGCCTCTCCGGGCTGCTCGCACACGCGGAGCGGCTGCTGGTGCCTGGCACCCAGTTCTTCCTCCTGTCCGAGCCCATCTTCCACGAGCTGCTGGTCGACCACTTCAGGAGCACCGCTGATCTCGGAGTCCACCCGGTCATCGACACGAGCAAGAGGGCCATCTACTTCGGCTACCGGGATCGGCCGTGGACGCCCCGGGGCTTCGATGCACCCACCGACAGGCTGTTGTCCTGCTGGGTGGTCCGATGAGCACGCAGCTCACCGACAAGCCCACAGGCCAGCAGCTCGTGAACATCGCGTACCTGCTGACCTCGGGAGACGCGGCGTCGAAGGCTCCTGGCTCGATGAACCGGCACCCGGAGGCGAAGGACGCCCTCGGGATCAACAAGCTCCAGGTCATCCGCCACACCCGCAAGCGTCACTACCGCTGGTTCTCTCAGGCACTTCAGCGGGTGCTCAAGCGTGGCCGTCGCCTGATCCGGTCAACCCGCACCTACGTGCGGAACGACCTCACCGGCAAGGTCCGGCCCATCGACCAGGCCCCGATCCCGCTCCAGCTCTTCCAGGTGCTCATCGCCCACGAGCTGGAGAACATCATCGCCACCAAGGGCGGTCTCCACGATGCCGTCGTTGGCTTCCGAAGCGGCCGGGACTTCGCCTACGTCCCCGTAGCTGGGGCCACCATCCAGGATCAGTACGCCGGCCGCATCGTCACCCTGATCAAGCGCCTCGACTACCAGGCGGACGTAGTTGTCGTTGACCTCGAAGACGCCTTCGGTCGGATTCCCCACCAGGCCATCCATGCCGCCCTGAAGGACCTGGGCCTCAACCTGGCAGACCGCCGCCTCGTCGTCGAGCTGTCCCGGCTCTTCTCCCAGGAGAAGACAGGCAGGCCCGTCGACGCCATCAGGGGGGAAGGCATCGAGCAGGGCTCGGCCCTGGGACCGCTCGTGTTCTCCATCGTCATGTCCTTCGTGGCTCGCAAGCTGCAAGAGAACGGCATCCAGGCCGCCATGTTCGGCGACGACATCGTGCTCGTTTCCCCCAAGGGAAAGGGAGAGGAGCACTTCGAGGTCTTCAAGCAGATCACCGGGGACATGGGCTTTACGAACGTCCGGGGTCTCGATGATCCCCGCAAGCCCACCAGGGTCGTCAGGTTGTCCGACTTCGACCTTCCCCGGGCGAACAGGACCTTCGAGATCATCAAGACCTACGGGATCAGCCTCCGGAAGGACGGGGACAACCAGGTCCACGTTCAAGTCGGCCTGACCGCGAAGAAGACCAAGAAGCTTCGGAAGAAGCTCCGGGAGATCAGCCGAGCCGGGAGCGTCGGCGAGATCAGGCAGCTCGCAGGCTCGAAGATCATCAGCAAGTCGTGGATGAGGGAGGAGGGGCTGATCTCACCAGCCGTCCACTCGTCATCCGAGACATCCGCCTCCGAGGAGGAGACGAACGCCAACCCAGGACGCCTTCGGCGTGTTGGTGGGGCTGTCGTCGATCCCGAAGAGGTGTCGACCGAAACGCACCGTTCGGAGGAGGTAGTCCTTCATAGCGGGCAGTGCTGTCGTGGGAGCGACGGCGGTGGCCATGATGTCCTGGTTGAGGATCAGGAGAGGGGCATCGAGGACACGAGCAAGGGTGTGGGTGCTCATGACTCTACCGATACTTGTATGGGGAGTAGTCGTGGGGATGAAGCTCTTGCAGGGAGTAGTCCATCAAGGAGCTACTACCAGTCTATCTACCTTCTTCCTAAGGAACTTGTTCTTGAAGAAGAGGGAGTAGAACGCTCATCAGGGGAGGCTTCAGAGAGGAGCCTTGGGGTCGTGACTGATCCTGAAAGCAGCAGGGGGAGAGTCTTCGCTCCTCCTGCTGCCGCCCTACTCCCTGCCGCAGATCAAGATGACCAGCGGCAGATCAACCGAGAGGACCTGAAGGGCCATGTGGTTGATCTCAGCCGGATCAACCAGCCCGTAGAACTCGAAGACCTCCGGAAGGTGGTGGCCGAGGCCGTCGACTTGGTGGCCATCCGGAAGGAGGCGTGGGTGCTTGTTCACCCCGGTGACGACTGGACCCGTCACCCAGGGCTGCTCGGCAACCCTGAAGACCCGTCTTGGGAGGCCAGGAGTCGAAGGCCGCACCCGAGGGGGCAGATCGTCAAGCTCTACCGACGAGCGTGGAAGCCGGCTCGGGTGCTTCCAACACGGCCCACGGGGGCTTCGGTGATCCTGAAGGTGGGCCCCCCCGGCCCCAACATGCGGCGCACGGTGACCTGGGTGAGCCACGACGGTGAGCACCGCAAGACCAGGGTGACCGTCACGTCGAGGTCGATGACCTGGAGCTGGTGGCAAGCCGTCGCAGCCGTCTCGACCGAGATCGACGGGGCCATGGCCATCAGGCACAGGCCGGACTTGAAGATGCTGCTGCACAACAACCTCCGGCTCGGTGTCCTCTGGGAGGCAAGTCGGCTCCTGCGGCGACGAACCTGGTCTCGAAATGGCGAGTGGTGGATCGGCACCTAGAACCAGATCAATCGGACAATTCGTTGGTGGTTCACAACCCAGGGTTCACTTTGACTGAGTCGGCCGTATAAGGTTTCAGAAGCAAGCGACGCCCCCGCGAACTTTCGGGATTCAGCCCAGCAAAGGCTTCGAATCCCAACCCGGGGCATCGAGAGAAGACCATGACGAAGAAGGGGACCAGTGCGCCCTGCCTGGGCGAAGTGTGTGCGCAGATCAGCGAGCTGACTGGGGTTGAGGTCGACGCCGACCTCTCCACGAAGCGGCAGGAGATTCTGGACGGTAGAACCGCTGCTCATGAAGCGGCGAAGGATGTGGCCACATCCATGGCCGAGGCGAGGAGGCGGGTTCGTGCATTCGCCCTCCTGCTCTGCGTTGCCATCGCCCAGGTGTCAACGATCACCGAAACCCGCGCCTAATCGGTGAAATCCGCGCCCCCGCACACCGGTGAAACTCGCACGCCCAGCCG
>MDTC01238135.1_pt1 | contig 15671 bp, 20 predicted proteins | sample 811181 | NCBI WGS metagenome assembly MDTC01 (sample SAMN05326644, study PRJNA326480) | marine metagenome | isolation source: seawater | place: Pacific Ocean: North | collected 2011
TAGGAACAACACTTACAGCGTCTTTAAGTACCGGAGTAGAAGTTGAGGCGGGGGCAGATCACCCAGTTAATGGAGTTTCAGCAATTTCTTCAGTTGGTAGCGTTACAGCTGAGGCAGGTGCTAAAGGATCTCCAGCAGGTTTACAAGCAACTGCTAGTACAGGCACATTAGGATTTATTACTACTAACTATGTATCCGTATCGGGGGTTCAAAGCTCTGTTACAGTTGGAACAGCTACAGCACGTATAGACAGTTCTGTTACAATCACGGGAGTTTCAGCGGTTGGATCAGTAGGTATTCCGTTGGTGTGGAGTGATATAGATGATAACCAAACACCAAACTGGTTAGAAATTAGCACGGGGAGCGCAACTTGGACGGAAGTAGACGATAATCAAACACCAAATTGGCTACCAATAGCCGCCTAGGAGTAAAAAATGGCATCAACATATTCATCAAATCTTAAGTTACAACTCATGGGTACTGGTGATAACGCTGGCACTTGGGGGGATGTAACTAACGTAAATTTAGGGACTGCGCTTGAAGAATCTATTGCGGGTACAGTAGACGTATCTTTTTCTAGTTCCGATGTAACACTTACATTAACAGACGCTAACACCGCACAATCTGCGAGAAATATGCGGTTAAATTTAACTGGTACATCCGGTGGAGCTAGAAATTTAATTGTCCCCGCTATCGAGAAGATGTATGTCGTTAACAACGGTTTAGCTGATGCGTGTACAGTTAAAGTATCTGGGCAGACAGGTGTATCGGTTCCCGCCGGTAAAACTACGTTACTATTTAATAACGGGACAGATGTTGTTAACGCTATAACTCATCTAGCTTCTTTGACGTTAGCTACAGATTTAGCTATTGCTGATGGAGGTACAGGATCGAGCACCGCTAGTGCTGCTAGAACAGCATTGGGTGTTGCTATTGGCTCTGACGTACAGGCGTTCAATACTAACCTAACAGCGATTAATCAAGCCCTCGTTACGACAAGTGATGTACAGTTTGACTCTTTTGGAGTAGGTACAGCCGCATCAGGTACAACTGGTGAGATACGAGCAACTAACGATGTGACTGCTTTTTACTCATCAGACCAAAGACTAAAAGAAAACATAATTAACATTGATAACGCGGTTGATATAGTAAAGCAACTGAACGGGGTTCGGTACGATTGGACAGCGGCTTACATTGAGTCTAAAGGTGGTGAAGACGGTACATTTGTGCGTAAACAAGATATTGGCGTTATTGCTCAAGAAGTAGAAAAAGTATTTCCAGAAATTGTTGCTGAAAACTCTGGAGGGTACAAAGCCGTCAAATACGAAAGACTTGTAGCGGTACTAATCGAAGCGGTTAAAGAACTTTCCGATGAAGTCGCGAGGCTTAAAGAGGGTAAATAAATGGCAATTCCTGGTTCTGGCCCAATAAAAATATCTGAACTTGCTACTGAGTTTGGTGATACAACACCTAATTCTATGAGTGAATACTACCGAGGAGGTAGTTTAGTTCCTGACTCCCCTACAAACTCAGGAGTCCCAGCTTCTGGTGCAATTGCGCTAGAAGATTTTTACGGGGCGCAAAATAGAGTTGCACTTGCATTAACAATATCGAGTAGTACTCAGAACTACGATGTTTTTACTCAAGCAAACGCAAGTCCTTCTTACTCCGCAGGATCATCTGACATAACATTAACCGTTAATCCTGGAGTCGTGGTTGGTTCTTCATCTACAGGAACTTATGCGCTTCAAGTGCCAAGTGGCTTTACTTCCGGTGATACTGTTACTGTTGTTAACGGTGGAACAATTATTGGTCGAGGTGGCAACGGTGGTAGTGGTGGCCCTGGATACCCTAGTGGTAATGCTGGCGCTGGAGGTAGTGCTGGGAATGCGCTGTACGTTGCTTTTCCAACTGTTGTTACTAATAACGGCACTTTAGCTGGGGGCGGTGGTGGCGGTGGTGGCGGAGGAAGTAGATCCACTAGTCCTGGTGGCCCACCAAAAAATCCAGTAACTGGGTCGAATTATGGCGGTGGCGGTGGCGGCGGCGGTGCGGGTAATACTGCTGGTTCCGGTGGTGGCGGTGGTGCAAGATATCCTGGGACTCCTGGTAGTAATGGTGGATCTGGTTCTGGTGGTAGTACAACTGGTGGTGGTGGTGGCGGTTCTAGTACTGGTGGTAATGGAGGTGCTGGTGGCGGTCAGGGCGCTAATGGTAGCAGCGGTGTTAGCTATACTAGACCTGGAGCCGCTGGTGGCACACGCGGGTCGTACCTTGTTGGAAATCCACTTGTTACGTTCCCAGCTACGGGTACACGTTTAGGTTCAGTTTCTTAAAAGAGGATATTATGAATACAATCACAATAAAAGTAGTTGCTTGGGAAGATGACGGGCAATCACTTATATGTAAATACGCATCAGACGAAACAAAATCAAGCAACCCAGATGACTATAACGCTGTAGCTTTTCAACCAGTGCTTATGTGGCCTGACGCTACCACACAGGAAGCGGTTTTAGAGCAAGCCGCACGCGCAGGAGTTTCTGTTTGCCAAGAAATAAAAACGTACGAAGACGCAGCAGACGATCCAGCTAAAATAGCTATTTATAGTGGGTTAGTAGGCCAAGAACAAACATTTAATTATGCTGACATTGTACCAACTCCGTCTTCAGAAGGTCAGCAAGTAGATCCTGACACAATAGAGGTATAAGCATGGCTAATTTAAAAACGCCGTACCGCACATTTGGGTATATAACTGTAAAATCAACTTGGGATAATGGAGATCATGTTGTAACTCCAAATCCTGAAGGTAGGCAGTGGATAAACTTAGCAACTTCGGGGGCTATGGTTAATGCACACACAGATGCTACAGGGACTCCACCCAACAAAGCATTACCCGACACTACTATTGGGCAGTGGTGGACACCCGCAGAGCTACAAGAGTTTCACGGCACTTTAGTTTGGGACGCTCAAGGAGATGTTACTTGTTGGTGCCTTTGTGCAGAAAATAACAACAACTGGCTACCGTATGTGGATAAATGGGTCTTAGCGTCTGGAGAAACAACTACATTACCTGTTGGCACTAAATTGTTTTTTTGCGCGGGGAGTATTACTATAAACGGTACTACACATACAGATCCAATTCAGATACACGCAAAAACTTCAGAAATTTCTGTAACAGCAAATGAGGATTCGTACGGCATATTATTTTTATGAAGCATGCTTACAAAGTTAATGCAAAAATACCAGATTTAAATACTTCAGGAAGAGATTTAATTTCTGAACATGGAAGACTAAAACGTTCAAAGTTTTATAGTTTAAAACGATTTAAATTTGGAATTGACGAAGCATTAAAATTTGTAGACGTACTACCTCAAATTAAAGACTATTGCGTAGATTCGTCTTTAACAAATATTAAGCTCTTACTTCCACACGTACATACTGGCCCACGACATATAATTATTAATTTTTATATGGGGGTTAGTGGGGAAAAAACTTCCTTTTGGGAAGGAAAAATAAAACACGACGATAGATACATTGAAGATCAAGGTAACGGGTACGTTAATGTAAATCCTGATCTTATCGACCCTGTAGAAAGTTTTACTGCTCAAGACGGTGATATATGGGCTATAGACCCGTTTACAACTCACTCTGTATTACCTACTATAGATACAGAAAAATCAATAATAAAAAGAATGGTTAGCGGTTTTGATCGCCGCGTTGCAGTCAAAGCTATAAGAAGCAATCGAAGTATTGTTCAACTTTTTTATGATTTAACGCTTGAGGAGGCGATAGAAAAATTAAATGAAAAACTTTAAGCACATCACCAATGCGCTACATAAAGAAACCTGTGAGTATTTAACAAAATGGCTACATGAATGTGTTGAGCATAAAAAAACGGAGCGTGACGCTCAATGCCCTAAAAGTTGGTCTACTGGGCATGATTCTATTACCGACAAGGTACTTGAAGAGTTTTTACCTAAGATGGAAGAAGAAACGGGTAAAAAGTTGTTTCCTACATATGCTTACGCTCGTTTATATCAAAAAGGTGAAGTTCTAAAATGCCATACCGATAGACCTGCTTGCGAATATAGCGCAACAATTACACTAGGTCATGATGGAGAAGTATGGCCTTTTTGGGCAGCAGATCCTGGAGAGGACACAGATCAAGGAATAATTGGTGAATACGACGAAATATACCGTATAAAAAATTCAAAAAAATTAACAGCAGAAATCGGTGATGCTGTTATTTATAAAGGTTGTGAAGCACCACATTGGAGAGAAGAATTAGAAAATGAATGGCAGACGCAAGTATTTTTACACTATGTAGAGCAAGATGGCCCTAATGCTGAATGGAAGTACGATAAAAGACCCGCGTTAGCGCATCATGAACAACCAAAAGATTTTGGAGAAGTACTTTATTGGTATGTGCCTAATGCTATAGCTGATGTTTCTTGTGATCAAATGATGCAGAAATTTGAAACCGTAAATACAAATAAAGCCGAAATAGGTGGAGATACTAACGGTGTAGTTGACTTAGCTATACGAGACGTTAATAAAATACAAATTACTCATGAACTAGGTATTGGTGCGACCCTTTCTGGTATGGGTATGAATATCAATCAACGTGCTTGGAAGTTTGATATAACTCACAGCAACCAAACTGAGTATTTAAAATATGATGTTGATGGGCATTATGAAACTCATGTAGACACTTATATAGCTCCAAAAGTTACAGAATGTAGAAAGTTAACAATACTTGCGTTTCTAAATGATGATTTTGAAGGAGGTAAGTTATATTTACAAAACGGCTCCGGAAAAACATACCCTCCACAAGATAAAGGTACCGTGCTTGTGTTTCCTAGTTTTATAAATCATGGAGTTGAGCCAGTAACTAAAGGTATCCGTAGAAGTATTGTCACTTGGTTAGTTGGCCCTTGGTTTAAATGATTATTATTGACGACTTATTACCTAAACAACATAGACTAAAAGTTGTAACTCAACTAACAGAGCAGCTACCTATAACATGGCGCAAATGGGGGGATAAAACGTCTAACCCCGTAGAAGACTTCTGCGTTTATGTTTGGAAACAAGTTTTTCCAAAGTATGTAGTTATGAATTCAGAGGGATGGGAGTATTGGGAGCAACGTTTTGGGCCTAGCGAAACACAAGACTATATTGGGTTTCATACAGATAATGACCTCGATAGGTGGGTAGATCCAGAGGAAGAACAAAAACTTATTGATTCTGGGAGGGTTAAAACAGCTGATTACGGGTTTATATACTATGCGCATACAGAACCTTGTGTTGGAGGCTACCTAGAAATAAAAAGAGATAATGAAGAACTTGAACGTATACAACCCGTACCGAACAGATTAATCTTATTTACACCTAATGCGCAACATAGGGTTACTAACGTAGTCAAAGGGTATAGACGTTCTATAGTTTCTAACTTATGGAAACAAACACCGAATAAGTATAAATGATTGATAGCGCTTCACACTTTAAATTAGTAGCCTCACAATTTACAATGCAAGTTATATGTTTTGTAGGCTTGTATATATTGTGGGATACACAATGGCTATGGCTTTCTCTAACCGGAATTGTTTTAATCGGTGGGTTTGGAATAGGTTTGTATTATCATAGATACCTATCGCACAGTTCTTTTAAAGTACATCGAGCTACTGAACTAACGATGCATTGTTTAGGAGTTATGGCGATGCAAGGCTCTCCAATGATATGGGCAGCTAATCATGTGAATCATCATAGGCACTCGGACAAGCAATATGATCCACATCCATCTTACGAGTGGTTTAAAACTTGGTTCTGGATAAGTGTAGGTGAGCGGCTAATGATAGACCCAAGAACTATAAAAAGACTATCTAAAGACCCTATACACCCACTAACCACTAGGTACTATTTTAAGATATACTGGTCAACTATTATACTAAGTGCAATAATAGACCCAAGAATAACGGTTTATTTTTTTGCTGTGCCTGTGGTGTACGCTTTTCATATATCAGCGTTTACCAATATAGTTTTGCATAAATGGGGGTATCGGAATTTTGATACAAACGATGATTCTACGAACTTACCACTACCGTTTTTAATGGAAAGTCCTTATCACAACAATCATCATAATGATCCTTCAAACTATAATCAAGCAGTAAAATGGTATGAGTTTGATATGTATAAGTATTTAATAGACATAATTAAAGTTAAAGGTAAACAAAATGGCTAGTACATTTAGTGCTTTAAAAATCCAGTTAATGACTACTGGAGAGAACCTTAATACTTGGGGGGTAGTAACTAATACTAACCTAGGTACTGCATTAGAAGAAGCTATTGCTGGTAGCGCTGATGTTTCGTTCTCAAGTGGTGATGTTACTCTTACGCTGTCTGATAGCAATGCTACACAAGCTGCTCGAAATATGAGGTTAAACCTTACGGGTACATCAGGCGGTGCGAGAAATCTAATTGTTCCCGCTATTGAAAAAATGTACGTGGTGAACAATGGGTTAGCAGATGCTTGTACTGTAAAGGTCTCAGGGCAGACGGGCATAGCAGTTCCGGCAGGTAAGACTATGTTGTTATTTAATAATGGAACAGATGTCCTCGATGCGGTCACGCACTTGTCTTCCTTAACTCTCGCAACTGATCTTGCTATCGCCGATGGGGGTACAGGAGCTTCTTCAGCAGCCGCTGCTCGAACAAATTTAGGGCTTGTGATTAATACAGATGTTCAATCTTTTAGCGCAGTTACCGCAGCAATTAGTGCACTCCCAGTTAATAATGGTAATTTTATTGTAGGTAACGGTTCTACTTTTGTTGCAGAAGCTGATGCTACCGCAAGGACTTCATTAGGCTTAGGCACTATAGCTACTCAAGCAGCAAATAGTGTAACAATTACTGGTGGTACTATGTCAGGTGTAACAGTTAATACATTTGTTGTTGGAAGTAACGCTGTAGGAACACGAACTTTATCTTCGTCTGATGCGTCAGGCGGTTCTAATGGTGATATCCACTATAAATTCTAAGGGTTGATATGGCTGTATCAATAAACAATAGTGGTACTTTTGTAGAAGCCCAACAAATCTTTGTTAACGACTCGGGTACTTGGAGAAGCATAAAAAAAGTACAAGTTAATGACAATGGTACATGGCGAACTGTATTTCCTGAGAGTTTGAATTTTTCTTCCGCAACTATTGGCGTGCAAACAGTAACCGTCCCTGCTGGTTTGTTTGAAGTGGTTGTAAGTGTATACGCTGCTGGTGGGGGTGGTGGCTCAGCTGTCCACACAGGGGATTTATTTGGTGGTGGAGGTGGTGGCTCTGGAGGTTTTATAGAAACTCAAACTATATCAGTTACCCCAGGAGAAGAACTTACAGTCACCATAGGTACTGGTGGTGCAGGAGGAGTTTACCCAGGGTTTCAAGCAGGTGGTAGAAATGGCTCTAGTGGAGGTACAACTAGTGTAGTAGCTGCTTCTGCTACTGTATCTGCAACTGGTGGCGGGGGTGGTGCGGCAGGTACTCCTGGTGGCGGTGGTGCAGGTGGATCTCCAAACGGTGTTAATGGTGCTACAGGTCAATCCGCGCATCAAGGAGGTAACGGTGGCGCAGGTGGTCAAAACGGTACAGGTAATGGTAATGGTGGTAACGCTAACCGAGAAGCTAGTGGTAGTTCAGGTGCAAATGGTTTTGTGACAATAACAGGATCTTAGGTATGAAAACTTTACACGAAGCGGAAACTATAGATGGCGAAATTGTCTGCAAGCATGAAATAGAGGTAGTATGTAGCCATTGTGGTGATCCTGTAAGCAAACATGAAGAAAGCACAGGAACATGTAGTAATTGTGGAAAACCTTGGAAACCTCGACAATCTACTTCTATTTGGGCTACATCAGTACCTCAAGCAGGAGCTAAGACTTTAGGAGAATAATATGCGTAAAATTAAAGAGGCTTGTATTTGGGTTTGGACTAAAATTAAACAAGCACTAGTATGGGTAGTATCTAAGTTTATTAATGTATGTAAGTGTGAAAAATAAGGAGGCACTATGGCTCTACTTAACGCACTCATTGGGCCTGTAACAGGGCTTTTAGATAAGTTTGTTGAAGATAAAGATCAGAAAGCAGCGCTAGCACATGAAATTTCGACGATGGCAGACAGGCATGCACAAGAACTTGCCCTCGCACAAGTTGAAGTCAATAAAGCGGAAGCAGCTAGTGGATCTGTCTGGAAAGGCGGCTGGAGACCTTTTGTGGGTTGGGTGTGCGGCACTGCCTTTGCTTATCATTTTGTCATTCAGCCTCTGGCTATTTTTGTCGTTGCTGCCTACGGTATGGAGATACCTGCTTTACCTGAGTTCGACATGGGGCAGTTAATGACTGTGTTGATGGGTATGCTAGGGCTTGGTGGCCTTCGTAGTTTTGAGAAATATAAACATGTGGCTAAATAAATGAATAGCTTTATGGATTTCTGGCCTGTTATATCAGGCTTCATTGCAGTAGCTGCTATAGCAGTGGCTTTCCGTGCAGAGATAACTATACGAGTTAAAGTATTAGAAGACAAAGTAAAAATTTTATTCGATATGGTTAACAACAAAGACAAGTAAATATGGCGTTTAAGTTATCACAAAGAAGTTTAGATCGTTTAGAAGGTGTTGATGATGCTCTTGTAGCAGTTGTTACTACAGCTATAGAATACACAAAAGTAGATTTTGGTGTTACTGAAGGGCTTAGAACTATAGAAAGACAGCAAGAGCTAGTTGATCGAGGCGCTAGTAAAACAATGAAAAGTAAACATTTAAACGGTTCTGCTGTTGATCTTGTTGCTTACATAGGCCCAAGAGTGTCTTGGGAGTTAAATTTATACGATGACATAGCTGACGCTATGAAACAAGCGGCTACTGAACTAGGTGTTGCGGTTCGATGGGGTGGTGCTTGGACTACAAGTAATATATGCGAATGGCAAGGTACTATGGAACAAGCTATGACTAACTATATTGATATGCGTAGATTGCAAAATAGAAGACCGTTTATCGATGGGCCTCACTTTGAATTGGTGTAGATATGGCGTTTATAAAATTACAGTTTAAACCTGGGATTAATCGTAACGTAACTAACTACACTAATGAAGGTGGTTGGTATGATGCAGATAAAGTACGTTTCTTTTCAGGGTTTCCTCAGAAAATAGGTGGGTGGGTTAAACAAACAACTCAAGAGTTTAATGGTGTATGTCGTCAAATGATGAACTACGTCACTTCTTTTCTTGATAACTTTTTAGTTCTAGGCACTAACTCTAAATTGTACATTGAGGTAGGTGGAGTTATATATAACATTACCCCCGCACGAGCTACATATGGCACTACCGCAACAGATAACTGCTTCGCCACTACTAATAATTCTACTACAGTAACGGTGGACATCACAGCGCATGGAGCAAACACAGGAGATACTGTGTCTATTACTGGCTCAGCAGCTGTTGGCGGCGTACCCGCCGGAGATTTAAATCAAGATCACGTAATTGACGTTATTGATGTAGATACGTTTGTTATTACCGTAGACACCGCAGCTACTTCTACCGTTGCCGCTGGTGGAGGCACAGCAATCACAGCTGTTTTTGAAATTACTCCAGGTAACAAACTACTAGTAGAAGGCTATGGTTGGGGTACAGGCACTTACGCTAGAGGCTTTTGGGGTCTTGGATCTACAGTACCCGTTGATTTGCCACAACGTGATTGGTGGTTAGATAATTTTGATAATGACATTGTTGCTACCATACGTAACGGCCCTATTTATTATTGGGAACGAGGCACTAACGCTGATGCAGGTGTTTCATTAGGTACTCGTGCGGTACTTTTATCTTCTCTTAGCGGTGCTACTGATGTGCCTTTGCTAGCTATGCAGACGCTAGTTTCTCAGAACGATAAACACTTACTGGCTTTTGGTTGTACTCCATTTGGTGGAGGAGAACCTGACTTACTGCTTATACGTTGGTCTAACCAAGATGAACCAAAAAACTTTACTCCGGCAGTTACTAATAGTGCTGGGTTTATAAGAGTTTCACGAGGATCGCGTATCGTACGGGCACTAGCTACTCGACAGGAGATACTGGTCTGGACTGAAGGTCAGCTGTATTCTTTGCAGTTCTTAGGCACTACTGATGTGTTTGGCTTGCAGGAGTTAGCGGATAACTTATCTATTGTTTCTCCTCGTGCTTGTATATCGGTTAACAATCAAGTGTACTGGATGGGGCACGACAAGTTCTATGCTTATACAGGTACGGTTAGTACGTTGCCTTGTAGTGTAAGAGAATATGTGTTTACCGATATAAACTATACACAAGCAGATCAGATTATCTGTGGCACTAACGAAGGATATAACGAGATATGGTGGTTCTACCCTAGTGGTACTTCTAACTGGAATGATCGTTATGTCGTGTACAACCACTTAGAACAAATTTGGTATTACGGTACAATGGAGCGAACAGCTTGGTTGGATAGCCCACTAAGAGATTTTCCACAAGGAGTAACAACAGGGCAGAACGTTGCTGATGGTAATATTTTCTTTCAAGAATATGGAGTAGATGAAGATGGAACCGCAATGGAGTCGTATATTCAGTCTTCTGACTTTGATCTCGGTGATGGCGATCAATTTATGCTTAGCAGGCGCATTATTCCAGACTTAAATTTTAGTGAGTCAGAGGCGTCCGAACCAGAAGTAAAATTTCAAGTAAGACCTCGAAACTTTCCAGGTGCTACAGTGCAAGAAGATATTAGTGATAGCGCGGATGTTGTAGAGTCTTCGGTTGGAGTTTACACAGATCAGATATACTTACGTGCCCGTGCTAGACAGATGGCGCTTAAAATTAGCTCTGACGGTTTAGGGGTTAAATGGCAGCTAGGTAGTCCACGAATTGATGTTAGATCAGACGGTAGACGTTAATGCCTTTTTTTAATACACGAGCACCAGCGCTACCACAAGCAACGGACTTGTATGATCCAAGGTATCAGAATACATTTGGAGATGTTCTTCGTTTGTATTTTAACCGTTTGGACGCTGACTTAAACTCACTTAGCACTAGTTTAGGAGCCGCACAATTAAATCTACCCACAGCGTCTTATTATGACACTACGACTCAAACAGCGGCTAGTATAAATACAGCGTACAAAATTAAATTGGGGACTGCAATCAACCAAAACGGTATTACGGTAAGCGGTACGGGTGGCACTCGATTTACTGTAGAACGGACGGGTATTTACAATATATCGTTTACTGGGCAAAAAGAAAGTAGTAGCGCGAGCACTCAAGAAATGCACGTATGGATAGCTAAGAATGGCACTAATGTAGCTAATTCTGCTCAAGCGTACTCAACGCACAACAATAATCAACGAAACGCTTTACATTGGAACTACAACATATCGTTAACCGCCAATGAATATATAGAACTTATGTGGTCAGTAGACGTTACTACGCTAACATTCGCTCCAGAAGCCGCCGCTACACCACACCCAGCAGTACCCTCTGCGGCTTTAACTATTAATTTTATATCGAACACAGAAGGATTTGTTGCCTAAGCTAGGCAAACAGTTAATTTTTAGGGATAATAAGGCTATGAATACTTCAGCAGTAGCACAAAACTTAGCATCAAGAGGACGTAACGGTGATACCACACTAGTCCACATGACCCCCGATGAAGTGCAGGGGTTACAAGCATTAGCTATGGCGCAAGGTGGGTCGCTTACAATTAACCCAGAAACAGGGTTGCCAGAGGCTTCGTTCCTTAGTGATACTTTTAAAGCAATAGCCCCTACGTTGATAGGTGCAGGTCTTACATATTTTAGTGGCGGCGCAATTAATCCGTACATGGCAGCTGGTATTGTTGGAGTTGGCGAAGGTGTTAGAAAAGATGACATTGGCGCTGGTTTAATGGCAGGTCTTGGTGCTTATGGTGGTGCTGGGATGGTTAAAGGTCTAGCAGGAATGGGTGCTGGGGCTGGAGCTGCTGGAGGAACTAATACAGCGCTTAGTGAACTTGGTGGTGGTATGGTTTCAAATACTGCTACTGCTGGTGGTACCGCTGGTGCTGGTTCGGTGTTTCCAGGCATGCAAGGTGGCCCTAGTTTAATGGGAGGAAACATTACTGGTTCAGCTGGTGCTTCTGGCGCTACTACTAATTCTTTAGTTGGGTCTGGTGCACAAATACCAGGCATGCAAGGTGGCGTTAGCCAAGCAATACAACCTATTAATGCCCAACAAGTCCCAGGAGTTAATATAGAAGAATTAGCCGTAGAATCTAGTACGTTTGACCCAAGTCGAAATTTATATAACGGTCAAGTAGGAGACGCTTACCCAAGAGCACCAATAATAGACAACTCAGTCACAGCAGATTCAATGGCAAAGACTGCCGCAGAGAGAGCGGCTAGGGGTCTTGATCCTAATTTATCCACATCTTTTAGAGGAGGCGTTGATACAGGCATAGCTAGATTAGGCGAAGAAGGGGGTTTAACCGCTTTTAAAGACAGTTATGTAAATGCAATGGGTGGCCCTAAACGAGCACTACTAGGCGGTGCTGGCGTACTAGGTAGTATAGCTGACGGTTATGGTGCTTTTGATTATAAACCTATGGAGTTAGCAGAAGCAGAAACTGATGACTATGGGTACGAAGGGCCATATCTACCCGCAGAAAGAAACGTAAGGTTTAGAGGTAGAGACGCTATATTAGGTGGAGAAGGTAGAGAGTTTAAATTCTTTGATCCTGTAAACCCAGTGCCTAACGTACGCACCGCAGCACATGGTGGTTTAATGAGCGCTAAAAAAATGGCGGTGGGTGGTAGATATTTAGATGGGCCAGGTGACGGAGTAAGTGATAGTATACCTGCTACAGTAGACGGAGAGCAGCCAGTATTGCTTTCAGAGGGTGAGTACATTATCCCCGCCGAGGTTGTTTCAGCTGTAGGTAACGGCTCTTCTGATGCAGGGGCTGATAAGTTTACTGCCTTAGTAGATACGATAATGGCTAAAACCCGTAAGGTAGCAAAGGGCAAACCAAACGGTTCCGATAAACTGTTAAAAGGATTAGTACCTCAGACAGCATGATAAAAGTCTCAATGGTTCCCAGAGAGCATGTAACGGACATATGGGATGCGGTAAGTCCGCACTTAAAGAAAGCCGCTGACTATACGTATGGGCGGTATGAAGTTGACGATATACTAGATTGTATTACCGATTACGACTACACGCTTTGGATTGCATTTGATGAAGAAAGTATTAAAGGCGCAGTTGTTACTATGATGGCGCAGTACCCACGTAAAAAGTACTTAGATATGGTATTTACGGGGGGTGTAGAGTTAGAAAGTTGGAAAGCTCAGATGTTGGATTTGTTGCAAAAATGGGCTTTTGATAACGAATGTAGTGGTATTGAGTCCACTGGTAGACCAGGATGGGCTAAGATTTTTAAAACTGACGGACACAAACCGTTGTGGAACACATACGAATTACCTGTTGCTAATACAGGTTTAGGAGATATAAATGGGTAAAGGCAGTCCATCACCACCACCAGCACCAAAGAGTCAGGAAATACATCAGAGTAACTTACCTGAATATGCTAAGCCGTATCTTACGGATATTATGCAGCGTGCTCAAGCTGAGTCTAATAGACCTTATCAGGCTTATGAAGACCCACGAGTTGCTGGATTTACTACAGAGCAAACTGGAGCACAGCAAGAAATTGCTGGTATGCAAACAAGACCGGAATTTGATCAAGCTGCTCAATTCGCAAACACAGGCGGGACGCAAGCACTTGGGTTTGGACAAACAGGTGCAGGTCTAGGTGCAATAGCTGCGGGGGCAGGACAAAATTATCAAAACTTAGCTACTTCTCCTGCGGCGCAACAAGCGTTTATGTCTCCGTACATGCAGAATGTAGTAGATGTAAACAAACAAGAAGCGGTACGAGATGCACAAATAGGTAATTTAGCAGGTAATTTAGGCGCTGCTAGGCAAGGTACTTATGGTGGTGCAAGGCAGTTACTAGCTCAAACAGAACGAGAACGTAACTTACAACAAGAACTCGGCGCTATACAGGCTAGAGGACAGCAACAGGCATTTGATCAAGCAAACCAAGCACAACAGTTTGGCGCTACTCTTGGGCTACAAGGCTTACAAACAGGGCTTCAAGGGCAACAAGTGGGTCTACAAGGCGCACAACAAGCTACATCAGCAGGTGCAACTATTGGCGATATCGGTAGTTCAGCACAAGCTAATCAGTTACAGAGAATACAAGCGCAAGCCGCTGCTGGACAAGAACAACGTGGTCTTAATCAACAGTTACTCGATCAGTCTTATGCTGACTTCTTAGCACAACGTGATTACCCAATGGAGCAGCTAGGATACTTTAGTAATTTGATGCGAGGTATTCCAGTAGGGCTTGGTTCAACAGCTACAACATACGCACAACCTCCATCATTGACGTCTCAACTTACTGGCGCAGGGATAGCGGGTCTTGGTATGTATAACTTGATGGGGAATAAAGGATGATAAGTGAAAAAGGAAAACCTTACATACTACGAGAACCTGTTCAAAAAATTGTTGAAGATTCTGGCGGAAACAAAACAATAATAGCGCAACAGGCACAAATAGGGTTAATTGATCCTACAGCTGCTGTGTTAGCTGGAATGTATATAGATCGTATAAGAGAAGCGGAAGCACTAGAAAAAGAACAAGCGGCTACTGTGGCAGAACAAGTATTTAGTCCTAACCCTGAACCTGAAGCCGTGTCACAAATGCAGTTGGCGCAACAAGGGTTAGGTGGTGCACCTGCTCCTGCTCCTAAAATGCCAGCTGGCGTTAATATGGGTATGCCACCTCCTAAAATGCCTATGGCTCCTAAAGCGCCTATGGCCCCTAGACCGCCTAGTGGTATGGCTTTTCCTAAACCTTCACAAGGCATAGCCCCAAACCTACCAAATGTAAATATGGGTATGGCACCTCCCTCTAATCGTAGTGTAGCTGGTGTAGACAAACTTAACCCTAACCTCAACATGGCTGCTGGTGGTGGATTACTTGCATTTGCTGGCGGTGGAGATGTCCCTGGGTACGCTAATGGTAGCCTTGTCCAAAACAATATTCCATCTATTGCTAGAAAACAAATAGAAGATAGAGAGCGCAACAGACAAGCTCTAAGCACACCTGCATTTGAAGATCCTATAACAGATCAAAATGATACAGGAAATATTTTTGCGGGTTTTAGTAATAGTTTACTGTCTCAACAGCCTGGGTATATGAATTTTCTAAAGGACTATATGCCTACAGAAAGTAACCCTAGCGATGTGTACAAACAACGAGAAAAAGTAATTGCTGACGAGCTTCCCAAAATAGATTACGACAGAGTACAACAATTAGTTAGTCCTGAAGCCATTACAAAAAAGAAAGCTGAATTAGAAGAAAGAACTGGGCAACGATTTACAGGAGATTTAGCTGTTGCTGCACTACTTGGTGGGGCAGAAGCTATGAAAGGGCAACCTTCTACAGGCAGTGTACTTGGAGATGTTATTGGAGCATTTGGCACTGCCGGAACAACAGCGTCGCCTCAAATTATACAAGCATTCCAAGATAAACGAACTGCTGAAGATAAAATGTTTGGTATGGAAGAAGAAGCGGCGTTTAAAGAAA
>MDTC01061288.1_pt1 | contig 15669 bp, 19 predicted proteins | sample 811181 | NCBI WGS metagenome assembly MDTC01 (sample SAMN05326644, study PRJNA326480) | marine metagenome | isolation source: seawater | place: Pacific Ocean: North | collected 2011
GACCTAAATAAAAGACTTTTGGTTCTGGAGGAGAAACTGAAAAATGTGGAGAGTAACACACAAAAAGAATATATTTTGTAAAATTAAATAATGATTCGAGTTAATAAATCAAAACAAGAGCTCGAGAACGATATCCGTGTTCGCCGTGACGCCCTGCAAACGCTCCACCAAAGGCTCAAACGCAGCAGCGACAACTTTCAGCTTTGGATAATGGCTATAAGCACACTGAGCGGAAGCATTGAAGTTACTAAGCTTACTTTAGGAATCGAAGAGCCAGGCTTAGACCTCACCAGTATTTTTATGGCATCAGTTACTACCGTGATAGCATCGTATATGCGTTTTAAGGATTTCAACAACAGGATGGAAATTCTTATAAAAGCGAGTAGCGACTTAACGAATGTGTTAAAAGCGATACGAGATGCTCCTGCTATTAGTATAGAGATGGTTGAGTCCTATAATGAATGCTTAGCCGTCGTAGAGCGTTCTTTGTACCCGGATCAACGAAAACAATTCTTTGCCATTGCTAATAAAGGTGTTTTGGCGATCACTAAAAATGAGCTACAATTTAAGCAAAAACTTCATACTATTAACGACAAGAACCTACACACACTGTTCAAGGAGGTGCTTCTGCAACTGGAACTGCTCAGCCGAGTAGTACTAGTTTAAATAAGTGTTTAGTTGCTAACGGTACTTTTGGTGAAATAACTCCTGGAATTGTAAATCAGGCAAGTGGTGTAAATTGCCATTTACAAATAGACGTTGTAAGGCAGGGTGCTTCTGCTAGTAATGTACTATTAGATAATACAGCTTTAGCAGAATTGGTGAGATCTGCCGCTGCGCAAGAAGAAAGTGACGCAGTAGATGGAACGTCAAATGTAAGGAGCGTTTACATCCGTGTAGAGTTTAATAATTAAGTATAAAGATAAGGACGTTTTATAATAAAAAACCGGATAATTAATGCCTACACGAAGTGTTCAGAGTAATAGTAGCAAAAAAGAAACTGAAGAAACTCAAGAAATAAATGATGAAGAAATCGATGTTAATGAAGTAGAAATCGAGATAGAAAAACAAACAATCGAAGTAAAAACACCAGAAATAGAAGACGAGGAACTTGATAAAACGTGGAAAGGCCCCAAAGAATTCATAAATGTTGTATTATTATTTTCTAAAGGCGATGATGAACTTTCTATAGAAGAAATTACGGAAATAATAGATACTCACCGTGAAAATATAACAGATGTTCTGGTACACTATTTGTCAGGCGGTAAAAACGAAAACGCCTATCCAGACAAAAATATAAAACAAGTGTGCCGAGGTGATGCTATTAATTACGTATCAAGGCCGTGGTATGTAGAAAATGATGAAATTCAAGAGTTGAATGAGCAGTCTGTTTTGAGAAGGATGGAACAAGTTTTTTCAGTATCCAATAGTAAAACAAATTACTGGATTTCTGATTCCAGATTTTCATAAAAATTAATATCATTACGTTCCATGTTTAGCCGTTCTTTATACGTTTCTAAATAAGTTTTTGTATAATTCATACCCTTGTGAAAAAGAAACACCTTCTCTTCCGAAGAGCATCTCAGTATATTCTTGAGCTCTTTGATACTGGGAATGTGCACGACATTGTATTTAGAAATGTCTTGCAAATTTCTAAATTGAGCCATTATTGCGTCGTATATCATATAAGAAATAGAAAGCCACGAATTGGGGTTGTTGCCTTCTACATAAAAAGGCGCTTCTATATTGAATCCCAGTGTTTCGTTGGGGCAATCGGTCTTGTGGATGGGAAATGGGTCAACTATACCACCATCTACGATAATATCGTGTTCGTATTTCATAATGGGAAATAAAAACGGTATGGAGCATGACATCATAATGGCATCAACAAGTTTAACATTGGGATGTGTATTAGTATCTATGTAAAACGAGCGTTTTTTAGTTAAATTAAGAGTGCTAAATGTGAGTCGGTATGGAATATCTTTCAGTAATTTATCTCCAAATAAATTGTTGAGAAATCTTCTAAATTTAGCGCACTTAATTAATCCTTCCATTGGAGAAATTCTTGTATTCCAATCGCAAATATCCAACGATAAATAATCAGATATTACGGTAAGCGGATCTATTTTACAAGCCAATATACCGCAAATAATAGATCCCGCAGAACAACCTATATAATGCGTAACAGAAGAAAGTAAATCCTGTTTAAGCATTTCTTTCGCCGCACCCAATAATAAGACACCGTGAACTCCACCCGAAGAAAATACCAACGTTTTAAAGCGTTCGTTCATTTAAATATGTTTTTTATTATAAATGAACGAATTACCTTTAATTCAACTACCAAACCCCAAATTAAAGGGATACATTACCGTGTGCTTATATGTAGCACATAGCACATTCGAAGAACCCAAAGATAAACCAGGCGTTAATCACTTACTTGAACATGTTTTATCTACGGCCGATAATATCGACATGGAGATCGCAAGAATGGGGCTTGAGCAAAATGCGGAAACGCACGGAGGATTTGTGAGATATTGGTTTTCAACGCCGCCACGTAATTTGGATTTTTGTTTAAATTATTTGATGAAAATAGCTACAAATCCAACTTTTAAAAATGTTAAACGTGAATCGCATGCTGTTCGGCAAGAATTGCTGACTTTACTTTCTAGCACGGAATATCACACGGAATTGGCGAGTATGAAGGTTTTATTTCCAAATTCGTCGTATGTAAGAGGCAATGATGTAAATGAAATGCTTAAAGTGCTTCCAAAATTTACCAGTAAAAATTTGAAAAAATATTACGAAAAATATTACAAAAATAACATGTTTATTGTTATATCTGGAACAAGCAAACTTCCTAATTTCAAAAAAACACAAAAAGTACATACTAAATTCAAAATACCCCAAATGCTAACCGCTCCTCTACCAAATAACAAAAGAATCATCCACGTTAAAAGACCAGAAGTTGAAAAATCAGAATGCAAACTAGTATTTTACAACAAACCACTCGACCAAAATATTAAAAATAAAGTCAAGGGCGCCATCCACATCTCCACTCGAATATTAGCAAGCGGACTCGACTCCCTTCTATACAGAATTCTACGAGGAAAATTGCGCTTGGTGTATTCCGTGAGTTGCGAAGCTGTTATAGAACCTTATGGTATTTTAATAGAGGTCGAATGGAGCTGCGACACCGATAAAGTTCGCCGATGCGTAAAAGCCGTAAAGAATGTAATTAATAATTTCAAGCCGTTACATTTTAATGGTCACAAGGAGCTTTATTTGGAGCATATGGTTCGTTATAGCGTTTTGACGAGTAAAGATATAGTAGAATTGTATGGTGAAGATCTTGTAACTTGGGGTAAATACACGCCTATAGAGGATATAATACGGGGTATTAGAAAAATAAAGGCCTCGCAGGTACAAAAGATTGTTAATAAATATATGAACTTTGAAAGATGTTTTTTAGTTCACGCAAGTTCAGATAAAAGGCCGCCTTTGAAGCGTCTTAAATAATTGTCAATAAAGCAACGAAAGCAGAAAGGCCGAAACTGGCAGCTACTTTTTTGATATTTGGTATAATTTTAAAGCCGAATATATTAAATTTGTACCAATCTGTATTAATAACATCATTCAATATAGCCCAATCCACAGTTATATCTGTCTGCTTTCTAGATAAGAGATTACCTTTTTGACATTGTGACGTTTTAATAATATTTGCGTGGACGCCTATATCTTTGTGTCGTCTTAGAAATAGCTGGGTATAGAAGGGTTTTCCGAGTAATTTTTTCAGGTGCATTGTATTATCTTCTATTTCCTTTGCGATAGAAGTAAAATAGCAAAAAATAATAGACCACAAAAACGCTACAATTCCAACGTGGCCTTCGTCGAGGAATTCAAATACAAATGTTCTGCTTTTAAGGTTATTTACAGTAGTGGCTAGTATAAAAGTGGTCCCGACAAAACCAAATAAAGACGAATAAGAATAAATGCCATTAAAAGCATCGATTGAGGTTTCAAGATCGGTTTTAAAATCACTTATTCTGACCACGAGTTCATTTATGTCGATTGGTTCTTTTTCCTCGGGAAAATTCTCAAAAATGCAAGCTTTTTGAAATCTTACATTTTTAGAAGATCTTCGCATATCATCGTTTTTCTTTGAAAATGTCAAAGAACCATACCCTTCTTCTACTCTCTTACATATCCACCTTATCTCATATAAATGCTCTATAAATACCATGTAAAAAAGCGACGCATTGTATACCATACTCGGTACAGCCCAAAAACAATAAAATGTGCCCATCAATATTTCAATGACAGTTGACTCATAGAATAATGTTAAAAGTAACGCATAACTCACCGTGAAAGATACCGTTAAACCCATCGTTATCCACATGGTATGACAGGGTGCTTTATTAAATTCGTTGTGGCGTTTTTTTGTGCCACGTAGTCTATCCATAAGAAACCCCCTAAAGTGGGGGCCGTTGTAATAATAGCTGCCAGAAATAAATTGGATAAGGGGTATAATATTGAAAAAAAATTCAATTAAAAGGATGATATTTGTTCTATCTTTTTCAAATTCGATAATATCGGTAATTGGTAAATACGATAACAATAGAAATATAATTAAACCGTATAATGTTTCCAAGAAGTCCATCCAATAGCATAGAACCGAACAATTTTCTCCGTCTTTAGGGTTGTAATGTTTTATATTTATAATTGGCATTTCAGCGTGGAGTTGGACATTAATCAAGTAATTGGGATTTTTATCAGGAAGTCTGTTTTCGTAAACTTTGAATAATTGCCATTGTATTTTAACAAGTTCTTCTAAATTTGTTGTATCTTTTAATGTTTCTTTGTATTTTTCCCATAAAATTGTTGTATCATCAAAATACACTGGAACTTCATTATCAGGGCCAGGTGACTTACAATTAAAAGAAAAAAGTTGTCTAGAACTTCCAGTATTAGCACAATTTTTTTTGTTTTGTTCATTGGTGTCAATATAATATTTTTTGAAAAGTTCTTCTTTTTTGGAGTACAAAGAAAGCATGTTTTTCCAAAATTCTTCTGTATCTTCTGGTGTTTTCTGTTGAAATTCTCCGATTAATTTCATTTCTGGTATTATTACATCATCTACCAACTTATCTTGCCAAATATTGAACTTTTCAAACACTCTTTCTATATATTTATTTATTTGTTGATGGAATCCGTTTGAAGTGAAGGGTTCTTTGCAATATTGCGATATAAATATCTCATTTTTATAAGTATTATTCATAAATATTCTGATTTTTTTAATCATTTTCAAAAACTTCGGATCATTAGCCTCAATATAACCCTTATCATATAAAAAATTCGAAAGAGCCAATTTACCAGCAACTCTTGACAACAAAAAATTGCCCTTTTCCCAAAAACTAAGACAACCTATCCCCGTAGCTTTTAGACTTTTTAACCATCTTTCTATTATCAATATTTCCTCTTCGTTCCAACCTAACCACCATTTATCATCATTGTATTTTTCTACTTCTATTATTTCTTGGAAATCTTTTCTCATTATAAGATTCCGCATCCAAACTGATTCAAACGAATTCTCTTCCTCGTGAGCAAATTTATATGTCTTGTTTAATGCAAATAGCTCTAACGCTCTGCTATTATCTTCTGTCAACGACGAATCCGTTGTATCTTCTTCAGATGAACTTTCATCATTTGGTACTATTTTTTTTTCTCCGTTTTCTTGTAAAGTATCCGAAAAACTAACAGACATGCTTTTTAGGAATACAGTTAATGAAAGAAACGATTTTATTTTAACAGCCCTTTATATCACACTAGTGGTTGTTATTGCTTACATCATCGCACCCTATCTTGGAATACATTTACCCGATGGTGTCAAATTCGAACGCTACGGGGCAAAAGAATACGGCTTAACCAGCAAAAAAAATAAAGACAAAATTATGAAACTATTCGAACAAATGGGAAGACGATGCGATAAATTAGTTCAAGAATCTCACAATATCGAGTGGGTAGTCGACAGCGAAACGCCAGACGGCCAAGCCAAACGACTCAAAGAAAGATGGAAAAAAATAAGACTCCGTGAAACAGATCCAAACGAAACCACTATCGCTTATATCGTCAATAAAGACTACGAACTACGTGTTTGCCTCACCGACAAAGAAACTCGCCAACACGAAGAACTCAATACCGCCATGTTCGTTATACTACACGAACTGGGCCATATGGCTTCCGTAAATTACGGTCACGGAACTGAATTTTGGACTAATTTTAGAACGATACTTAAAAAGGCAATTGAACTGGGTATTTATGAGTATCAGGATTATAGCGCAGACGGTCAGTCTGAGCATTATTGTGGTCTAACTATTTATTCGACGCCGTGTGATGACAAGTATTGTAATAATCACTAGTTTTGCTTTTATTTTTTTGTTCTTCTACGATCCTAACATGTTTACTGCTATATTTACCAGCATAATTTTTGCTTTTTTTAGCAGATGCCTGTTTACTTTCTCTTTTATTCGTTTTTTCGCTATACATAATACAAACCGTCTTTACTGCCCTTAAAAGGGCTCCACTTTTTTTTTCAGAATATGGGGTGGTTACACAACAAACACGACATGTGCCGCTCTACGATTGGCAAATTCATTCGCCTCGTTTCCGCTGAACGTTTAATCGCCGCTTTTATCCATCCCGCAAATCCCGTGTTTTCTCTAATGTCATCCTTTTCCGTGCAATAATCTGAACAGAACACGTGGCACGTGTGCCCACATGGACCCATAAGGACATTGTGATGGTCTTCATATTCGCCTTGGCAGATACAACATTTATTCTCCGTTTTAACTATGTGAGCCACATCGGACCACGGCCCTTTATCGCAGGAGTTTTTAATATTCTCAAATTTAATCACGTGCCATTGCCTTCTGTTATTTTTTACATTTTCTTGGGTCCACCCTCTTTTAACCATCTTATCCGCCCTTGCCAGTAACTTTATCCCCTTGGTTCTCGTCGTATTTAAGTGGGAATAGTTGAATCTTAGCTCCCATTTAGCGAGCTGTTCTGGTGTATTCAAAATTCTGAACTTTTTGTGTTGTATGGCCCTTAAGGTTTTAATAAAGAATAGCTCTGCCTTAGATCCAATGTCTGGGTTTATACTTAGTTCTTCTTCGGGTGGAGAGCAAATTTGTAGTTGGCTTTTGTTTCCGTCAAGTTTTAGGAAAAACATGTTGACGTCCATGTCACCGTTTTCATACGAGACGGGTTCTATGGTGTCTTGGCGGTTGTGCGAACCGTGGAACATGTTTGGAAATACGCAGTCTATGTTGTAGTTTTTTGAATTATCTGTAAATACGCAACTTATTACATCACTTTCGTTGTTAAGATATCCATTTCGTTTAGTGCCTCTATGTATTTGGTGGGCTATAAGCGGACAGAATATAGAAATAGTTTCTATAAAGTTCCAGACGTCTTTTTCTTTTTGGAAAAACAGGTCTAGGTCTTTTATTTTGCTTTCATCAAGCCCGCTTAACATGACGTCTCTAACGTAACCTCCGAACACGAAAGTGTTGGGGTAATTTGAAGCGAGTTTTAGAACTTTGTCGAACATTGTTTAATGAGTATGTATGTATTTTTTTAGTGTTTTTATTTGTGGTATTTTCTTAATGCCAAATTTACCAGTAGAATTAATAAATATTGTCTATAATTTTCACGGAACCGTTAAATGTCACACTTGTAAAAATTCACTTGGCATGATTGACAATAAGCTGTTTTTAGTTCAATGGTTCTATTGTAACGCTGATTGTAGAGATTTTTTCTAGATTACCCTGTTAGCCACATAGCCGTCCCCAAGGAAATCGCTGTTTGTGGTACGCTTCTTAATAAAAATATGGGATATCCTCTCCAAAAGACACTTTTTTCTTTAGAAAAAGCAAATTCATAAAGAGTTTTATCAGTTCCCATTCTTTCAAATGTTCTAAAAACTTCTATGGGATACCAAATTGTACCCACTATAACTTTTGCAATTGCCGTTTTTAAAATTGTACTTCCCGCCGTATCTTTCTCTGGGTCTCTCGCCGTTTCAACCAAGGGTACCAAAAACGCAAACTGCATATTATGAAAATACGTCGAACCTAATCCTCGTGTCCAACGATCTTTCAGCGCCATTGTATCATTCCAAACCGTTTTAACATTGTTTTTTAAATTATCTTGGCTACAAATTCGTGTTCTAAAGCAAAATAAAGGGTTACACAATGTGCTTGCTATATTAGAAGAAATCCAAGGTTCAAGGGTTTTATTTATTTTTCCTTTTAAATATTTTCGAGTTCCCCAAAAAATACTCCAAAATGCGGGCTGAGACGACACACAACCTATTACGGCTCTTGATAAAACCCGCCTATCTATTAGTGTTTTTTGTTTTAATTGATGCTGAATTCTTAATGCGTCGAATGGACTCAACAAAATTGAAGACGATAGTCCTCCCATAAAACCAGCAAAAAAGTTGAAAGGCGTTTCGTACATTTAAATATATATAATAAATATCTTTATTTTTTTTAAATATCTATTTGTAAGAATGCAAAGACCCGAATCTTCCGAGCAGGAATTATTTACAAATGGTACGTTTGAACATGAATACTCAAATGAAGAGGACATAGTATTAGAAGAATTTACAAGCTCAAATTGTAACACCAATACAGACGAAGATATTGTTATTGAAAAATTCGGTGAAGAAGACGAAAAAGACGAGAATAACGAAAAAGACGACATCAAAAAAGCTAAAGAAAAGGAAGCTTCAAGTTTTAATGATATGGCTTCTACAATTTATGATGCTATTGTAGATAATACAATGCGTATACGTGAGTATGTACGTGAAACAAGTTATTTTGGTGGTATATTAAAGCCGATAACTTCGGCTATAAATGTAGAAGACGAAATTATCGCCAGAATATTTATAGGAGCGGCAATTATAGGAGCTTTAAAGAAGATGTCATATTTAGACAGTTTTGGTTACATTAGCTTTCCACAAATTATCATATCAATAATAAGAGTTTTAGTAGCAGCTTTTTATCCGTTTGTTTATCTATCAATCATATTCTGCGAAGAACTTTTCTGGGAAAACATAAAACCAAATAAAACAATTCCACAACTTCAATATAGCAACCCCGTCCCGCAACAACCACCTAGATATCCTTATTTCCAAGATAGCCAGTTGTCACAGCCACTCAGGTAGTTAGGAAACTAAGGTTGTTTAAATAAAAAATAATATATCCTATTTAGTAAAATGGAAATTGGTAAAACTAAACAAGATTTATCTGGATTTGCAAAAGATAATATACTGTCCCATAACAATATCACAAAAACACTAAAGGATACTTATATTAAACAAACTTCTGAAAATAAAATCACCGAATCTTTTACACAAGAAAAAATAGATCCAATAGATTCAACAGATCCAACAGACCCAACAGATAAAGATAATCTTTGGAACATGTCCTACGGATTTGACGTTAAAAATACTCTACCTGGGTTTTTTACCGTAACACACATATTGTGGTGCGTATTGACAACTATCAGCATTTGTATGATAGCTAATTTAGCTAGGCAAAAAATAACAGAGAGACCTGGTATTCCCAATTATGTCTACCATCCCATGTACGGCGGTTTTGAATATTACAAGTTGTCAAAAAATTATCTCCCCGACATATCAAATTTATCCGAAGGTTTATCTTGGAGAAAAATTCTAGAGGGCAACGGCCTCATCGGAATTGGAGGAGCATTAACTTCTAAACACCGTAAATTAACAAAAAATTTCAGAAATATTCCGTGGAAAAACTGGAATGAAATCTCTAAAAATTTAACACCCGATGATACACGTTCTGCCATTCATTTTTTAACCGATATCAAAAACTATATTATTAGAGGCGGAGTTACCAACTCTGACGGCGATACACTTTGGAAAGGAGGCCATCCTATTAATACATCAGAAAATCCCAGAAATAATATGTTTAACCATTTTATGTGTTTTATAGCAGGTATCATTTTTTTTTACCTCGGGTGGTTTGGTATTTTTAATAAAAATAAGAATCCCGTAAGCGATTTCGACGTTTCACAATTATCAATGGCAATCGTCGCCGTTGGTGTATATTTCATGGGTGTTGGAACTCTATCTGCTTGGAGTGGCCCCAAAATGTTAGATGATAACACTATTTTTAAGAGACGCACCCCCTTACCGCAACAGCCTGCACCTGGTTCTCCTGTATCTAAACGTGCCCATGGCATACTGCGATGGGCACGCAGTATAAAACCGCCATTTGGTATATATACTCCGTATTTTGAACAGGCCAATAAACTTATTAAAAGTGAAAGTAGAGGGTTATTTGGAAGTTACCCACATATTCCATCCAACTATTATAACAAAGTTACATTTCAAAGTGTTGCCACATTGGCATTCCCATTCATGCTTATTTTATTTTGCATATTGTGGGTTTCCAGTTCCACTCTTCTCGCCAATTCGTACTTCGATAAATACACCTACAATTCCGAAGGTTGTTCAGATACAAGAACTAAAGAATATATAGATAAACTTAAACCAGAAAAAGTACCCGCTTACAACGGCGACGTAACCAAAAACCCAAATTACAGCTATTGGGCGACCATGTCTTATATACTATGGGGCTGTGCCGTAATCATTGTTCTATTTCAAGCTAAAAATTTAGCAGACCGATGGATCGATAAATCCCCCCCGCTATCTCGAATTCCCGACCGCTCCGCACCAAATACCTCTTTAACTGACCGTGGTAGACGAGCATACGCCAGAGCAAGACAAGCATACACCGGAGCAAGACAACTCGGTCGGGATGCACGAGCGCGGTGGCGACGCACGTTCAAACGGCAACCTAAGGCACCGGATCCTGTCGATATTCCTCCTGTTCCAGCGTCACGAATGCCTGGAAGAAAACTATCTGCTACTGATATAGAAGCGGTTCCTTCTTCAGGTGTTTTTTCACCACTTCCAAGTGGCGGCGAGATTGAAATGACGGCAGCAGTTCCGCAGCCAGTTCCGCCGCCAGTTCGGCCGCCAGTTTTAACGCCTTAGCAAATACGGTTGGGTAATGTTATCGCTAGACAAAGAGCTCGCCGCTTAGCAAATAAAGGTGTACTCGAAGCAATGGATTTCACGAGAACAAGAGGTATGTATGGTAAAAGAGTTAGTAAAACCAAAAATATAGCAGCAAAAACAATTCAGAAAAATTTAAAATATTCAAAAAAAATTAAAAATTAAAAATTAAAAAATTAAAAATTAAAAATTAAAAAATTAAAAATTAAAAATTAAAAATTAATTAACAAATTATTTATTTAGAAAAAGCATTCCATTTTGGGCTGCTTGTTGTTCGGCGTTTGTTTTCTTTTTACCGCAACCCGTACCCACAATGCGCCCCCCCACGAGAACTTTCATTTCGAAAGTCCTCTCGTGAGGCGGTCCTTCGGTTTTAATAATTTCATAAACAGGGAGGTCGAGACCATTTAGTTGACAATATCGAAGTATTTGGTCTTTAAAATTCGAGTCTTGTAGCACAATATCCCACTCTGTAAGATTATCAAAAAGATTGTGCACAAATTTAGTGGCGTGGTCTAAACCCAAATCTAGATAAATCGCACCGATGAGGGCTTCCGTGACGTTTTCCAGCATTTTATCCTTGTCTTTCCCGTTCATCTGTATCAAATGACGACTCATAAGCATGTATTGTCCGAGATTCTTCTTTCTGGCATAATTGCTGAGTGCTTTAGTGTCAACTAGCTTTGATCTAGTTTTAGTTAAAAACCCTTCATCTTTATCTGGAAATTTTTTGTAAAGATAAACGGCCGTTATGGTAGAAAGAATGGCATCTCCTAGAAATTCTAATCGTTCGTTCGATTCAAACATATAAGCGGGAACATCTTGTTCTGGTAGCATTTTAACGATTCGCAATATCGATTTATGAACAAACGATTGACGATAGATATCCAAACTTTTCGGTCGAAACCCCAATATTTTCTCCAATTCTTTCCTCGACATATGCGGCGTAGTAAACCTTTTCACTTCTGAAGGCTCTAGCTGTATTATTGTAGGTCCTGGCGCAACTAACCCATGAATAACGGGGATACTTGCCTCTAGGCCATTCGAAACGTCTGTTGTTTGAGTATTCATACTGATTTATATTGTTATCAATAAGTTACATTTTTTTAAGTTTATTTAAAAAATCAGACGTTCATAAAATTATAGAATGATTTTTAGTATAGAAGGTAATATCGGCTCTGGCAAATCAACGTTTGTTGAGGATTTAAAGAACAAGTTGCCTAAAACGATGAAGGGTAGAGAGTTGATTTTTTTGCAGGAGCCAGTTGATATTTGGTGTGAAATTAAAAAGGGTGGTAAAGACATTATTCAGCTATTTTATGAGAATAAAAATAAATACGCCTTTTCTTTTCAAATGTTGGCCTATATTACTAGGCTTAATCTTATTAATGAGATAATAGAGAAAAATCCAAACGCCATTATTATATCCGAAAGAAGCGTTTACACGGATTGCAACGTTTTCGCACAAATGTTGTACAACCAGCGACTTATTGACGAAGCGGAATTTCAAATATACAAGCTCTGGTTCAACAGTTTTGAGAAAAATCTCAATAAACACCGATTTATTTTCCTAAACACAAATTGCCAGGAATGTTTAAACAGAATTAAAAAAAGAAACAGAACCGGCGAAAAAGAAATAACCGAAGAATACATTGAAGCTTGCGAATACTACCATATTGAATGGCTTAAAAAATACGACAGCCAAATTGTTTGCGCATTAGACGACGGCTTGTTTATCGAAGATAAAGTCAAACTAATGTACGATTACGTTTCTTCCTTTATTTAGACTTTTTATGGATTTAGAATCACAGCTACATGTTCAAGTGACTCCTTACATTGTTCAGTCTTAAACCCGTCCAGAAACACCGACGAGAACTTGTAGCTGGGCGTGGATTTTGCCAAATAGATCCACATGCTGTCACTTGAGTATATCCCTTTCTGTTCAACTTCGTATATGAACAGTTCTTTAACATTTTCAAGGGGTGTTCCGTCTTTAATTTTCGCCATTACCAACCATTTAATGTATTTTAATTCGTCCTCGCAGTTCTTCATTGTTAGGGGTGTTGTATTAATGTACCAAGATGTTTTTTAAGACTCTGCGTTCCTTTTTTAGTGTATATTACATTGGTCTAAATATAAACCAATGTTTATTACACTTTTTTTCTTGTTTGTATTCATTAAAACCCCGATATCATACAAACCAAGACTCTATGGATACGCACCCGATGGAATGACGCCTGAACAATACAAAGAGCTTATCAATAGAGAAAGAAACGTTTCCTTTAAAAATATCAACAACGGACCCAGAGGTTTCAAATCGAGAAGTTTGGAATCTTTTCAACTTGCGCTGGAAAAGGGGGAAGCGGAACATCTCATGCCTGTTAACCCAGAAGACGTTCGGTCGGGTAAAATACCGATTAAAGATGTTCCTTATATGCAAAGAGGCGGACGCTGGGATAATAAAGATATTGTTCGCAAAAGGGGTTGGCAAAATAGCGGTTTTGGTATGAAGGTTTTTAATGACGGAAAGGCCAAAATTCTTAAAAAAAATAAGTATGATGTGCCTGACGGTAAAATTAAATTTCCCTGGGCTAAAAAAGACAATAATAAAAATGACGTTGTCTCTAAATTTGGATCCAAACTGACGTGGAATTATAAACCACCTAAAATACAGAAAAAACCATAATAAAATTACTTAAATTCAATTCTCTACATTTTTTAATAAAAATATTTATGAGGGTCATTCTACTTTTCCTTTGGGTCTGTAAAGGTTTCTTTGCTGTTAGTAAAGAGGAAGCTGTAGATAATATTGTTACTAGAGCACACTGTAAAAATAAACTATCTTTATTAAGAAATTCCAGACTTCTTCTACACAATTATTACATTTGCCCAGACAAATACCCATGGAAATATAATAACATGTGTTGTAAATATTCTATTGACAAAATGATAGAAGAAAGTGCTGTTGGTGAATGGATGAGAAAAAACGGAGAATTTAAATATCTGTATTAGTTAATAATGGGACTTTCTTTGTGTAACATACGGCGAATTATTGCCGCATTTCTAATATTTTGTTGGTTTTTCTTGGGTCTCGAGGGCTTCAAAAATAAATGCGTTAAAGAGCATTTCTTAAGCGAAAACGATGAACCATCGGTTAATCTTTTCTGGGCAAAATGGTGCCCTCACTGCACAAAATTAAAAGCAAAAGAAAAGACCGATTCGCCCATGGCTTGGGACAATTTTCAAACCGAAAAATACGTTTCCACTTCCAAGGGTAACGTTCTTATTAGAAATTACGAAATCGACGAAGCTCCCCAAATTGCCAAAGAATTCAATGTTAAGGGATTTCCCACCGTTGTTTTGGTCAACCAAAAAGGCGAGAAAATAGTACAAACATCTGGAAAAAGAGACCGTGAAGGTTGGATTTCCTTTGTTCGGCAAAATATTTAAAAAATAAGCTTTTGATATATTAAAGATGAGCGTTATTAAAGCTTATACAGACGGCGCTTGCCGAGGTAACCCAGGGCCTGGAGGAGCTGGGGCTGTGATTTATTATCCAGAAAATACAAGCGAAATCAGTGAATTTGTGGGTCGTAAGACAACAAATAACGTGGCAGAATACACGGCGGTTGTTTTGGCACTTGAACATATAAAAAATAGAGGAGTAAATGAAAACGAAAAAATAGTGATTTATACGGATAGCGACTTGATTGTAAAGCAGATAACGGGCGTTTGGAAATGCAATAAAGAACACATTCGCAAGTTAAAGGAAAAAGCACAAAATATATTGAGAGAATTGAATGTTGCTTGGTCTTTTATTTGGGTCAAGGGGCATGCTGGTAATGAAGGCAACGAAAGAGCCGATCAATTGGCGAATTTGGCTATAGATGCTAGACTAAAAGGCACACGATAAAACAAAAAATTAAAAATATTAAAAACGCAGCTTTTATTTATTTAATAGTAAATGCCACCTCTTTTTGTAAATAGGGTGGCATTTGTTGGAAAGTTTGGCGTTGGTAAATCTTTTACGGCAAAATGGTTATCGGATAATTTTAACTACAAAATATTTAGTTTTGCCACTGGCCTAAAAGATATTGCACGGGAATATTACGACATGAAAGATAAAGACAGGTTATTATTACAAAATTTAGGCGATGCCATGAGGTCGATTGATAAAGATGTTTTTGCTCGAAAAACTATTCGTGATATTGAAGCGTACGAATATGACTGCGAATCCCAGCAGCAAAAAAGCTTTGTTGTAATAGACGATTTGCGTTTTGAAAACGAATACGCCGCCCTGAAAAATATTTACGGGGCTGAGTTTACAGTAATTCGGATAAAAAGTACGCAGAATTCTGAATCGCCTCAAAAAGGAGAAAATCACTACAGCGAACAACAAGCATCAAAAATAATTGCCGATTATGAAGTAAATTCTGGAGATTTCGACGGTCTCAAAATAATTTTATCGAAATGAAAAAATATATTATTCGCATTTTATAGTAAAAATTATATGGCTCATATCGTTTATCTCTACAGTTTTTATTTCTTATCAA
>MDTC01190544.1_pt1 | contig 15669 bp, 15 predicted proteins | sample 811181 | NCBI WGS metagenome assembly MDTC01 (sample SAMN05326644, study PRJNA326480) | marine metagenome | isolation source: seawater | place: Pacific Ocean: North | collected 2011
AACTGTTATTTAATTTTATCAATTTGTATATTTGGGCAATATTAATGCATTTGAGTTCAAAATATTAAAACTTCCTATTGTTTTGCAATTTAAAGAAAATCAGCTATCTTAGCGTCAGTATGTTGAGAAAAGCTTTTCAGTTTTATTTCGATATCTTTACAAACTATTCAATATTTTAAAAGAATGTCATCAGGAAAAAAGGTAGTCGAAGTTATTAATCTCGGAGATGAATTGTTACTTGGTATTCGAGATAACAGTCATTTGACTTTTTTAGGAAGTCGCTTGTCTCAGTATGGCGTTGGTGTTAGACGTTGTGTCGTTATTCGAGACCGGGTCGAGGAGATTAAAAAATATTTTAAAGATGCTTGGAAGAATTCTGACGTTGTCATTACAACTGGAGGATTAGGTCCAACTACAGATGATATTACAAAGGAGACAATTTCTGATGTATTAGAAATAGATCTGACTCTAGATTCTGGAGCAAAAAAGGCTCTGGATGATCGGTATCGTAAGCTAGGGATTGATATTAAGCAAAATAGTTTAAAACAATGCTATAAACTTAAAGGAAGTGTTAGTTTACCAAATATTTTTGGAACGGCACCAGGAATCTTTTATAAAGACAAAAAGACAAAGAAAATATTAGTGATGCTTCCGGGTCCGACTCGGGAATTAGAACCGATGTTTGAGAATGAGGTTGTCCCTATTCTAAGAAAAGAAAAGGTGATTCGACATTCTGATGATTACTTACAACTAAGAACTGTTGGAGTCCGGGAGTCTGAATTAGATGCAATGATTGATCCCATAACAAAAGATCTTGAAGCTGTCAGAGTTGCATACTGTGTTCATCAGGGGATTTTAGATGTTCGACTTAGCTCTGACGATTCGAATAAGGCAGATGCTGAAAAAATAAATGAGGTAGCCAATAAAATTAAAGAACAGTTGGGGCAAGATTTTGTCTGTTTTGGTCGCTACTCAATTGCAGAATTGATCGCTTATCGTTTGCGATCTATGGATCGAACATTATCTATTGCTGAAAGTTGCACAGGGGGTCTTTTGAGCAGTGCATTTACTGATATTCCAGGCATTTCACCGACTTTTTTTGGTGGGGTCACTTGCTACAGTGAAGAGGCTAAAGTTCAGATTGCCGATGTCCCGGAAGATTTAATTTATCAACATGGTGCCGTAAGTGAAGAGGTTGCTATGGCGATGGCAACAGGAATTTCTGAAAGATTTGATACAGATTATGGATTGAGTATCACGGGCTATGCTGGCCCTGAGGGTGGAACAAAAGCCGACCCAGTAGGAACTATTTATATAGGCTTACATTCTCGAAAAGGAGTGTGGGTAAATAAGGCCAAAATTCATGGTTCAAGATCTCGAGTAAAAGTTCGCGCTGTCAATATGGCTTTGGACTGGATGAGAAGGAAATTAGATGATATTTTTATTGCGGATTTGGTCGATGATATTGAATAGTTAATGCAATGAACAACCCTAGCATTTTTTTTTGTAGCGGCGAAGATGAATTTATTGTAAACGAACAGGGCCGTTCTAGATTTGAGAAGATCGCTTCAACTTTGTCAGATGATTTTAATGCAGAAATTATTGAAGGAAATGTTAACAATCTGGATGAATTAAAGCGGAAAATTGGAGATTTTGCCTCCACTGTGCGAACTTTGTCCATGTTTGGAGATAAAAAGTTAGTTTGGTTGCGAGGAGTCAATTTTATGGGTGAATCAGCCGTTGGTAGATCTGAGGGCGCCAAAAAATTATTGGAACAACTACAAGAAATTTTAATTCCCATTAAAAACCCAAATGAGGTCGAGGTTATTATTACTGCCAACTCTGTGGATCGTCGGAAATCCTTTTATAAATGGTTAAAAAACAATGTTCATTTTGAGGATATTGTCTCAGACAAAAGAGGCGCATCTTCGGTTGAGAAGTTGATCCGAAAAAAGGCGAGGGCTCTAAAATTAATTCTTGCAGAGGATGCCGTTCAATTATTGCTAGGTCGTCTGAATGGAGATGCTCGAATGTCTGTCAATGAATTAGAAAAGTTGTCAGTATTTCTGGGTAAGGAAAACGTTGAAGTCACTTATGATTTAATAAACAAGATGGTTCCTTCCTTTGGGGAGGGAAATCAGTTTGAAACTGTAGAGGAGTTTTATAGTTTAAATATTAAGAGAGCATTGAATTCTTTAAGAAGACATTTTTTTTTCAATCGGGATGCTAGAATGTTACTCAGTGGTTTGACAAACCAAAACCGTTTGATGATTCAACTGAGAACACTTATGGACTCGGGTATTTTAAAAGCTGGATTTGGATTGAATCAAAAAGATCTCAATGAGGCCGCTGAATATTTTTCAGATCTTTATGAGGGAATTTCCGGCAAGTCTAATTTAAATGTTTTCTCTCAGCATCCCTATTACCTAAGTAGGCTCATTAAAATTGCTAGTAAACCGCAATGTAAATTGCCAACTCTTATACGATTCAATCAGGTTTTTATTGAAGCATTCGAACAAATTTTAGCACACCCCAACAATGCAGAGTCGATCCTGAGAGATACATTTGTTCGTTGTTTACACCGAGGTGAGGCTTAAGACTGAATTCCTAATTTCAGCTTTATCATTTTTTTCATCAATCCTTTTTTATTGCATCTTTTTTGTTTAAAATTGTCAAATCGGCAAAAAAAAAGAGACCCATTAAGGGTCTCTTTTAATAAATTAAAACTAGTGTTTGGTTTAATCTCTGGCCATATCATCAAAAAAATTTTTAGCTTTATTAAAAAATCCTTCTTCTACAGGATTGCCTGCATCTCCGCATGCTTCAGCAAAATCCTCTAATTTTTTCCTTTGATCGCTGTTTAACTTTTTGGGAACTTCTATATTTACCCGAACCATTTGATCTCCTCTTCCGCCGCCACGAAGATTAGGAACTCCAGTGCCTCTTAGTCTAAATACAGTGCCAGACTGCGTGCCAGTTGGAATTTTCAAACTCCCTTTGCCTTGCAAAGTGGGAACTTCAATAGTTCCACCAAGGGCCGCTAAGGTAAATTTGATAGGAATTTCACAATATAAATCCTGACCTTCTCTTTCAAATATCTCATGTTCCTTGACATGAATCACAACATAAAGATCTCCTGCTGGCCCACCGTTCATACCAGATTCACCTTTACCTTGAGAGCGGAGTTTAGATCCAGTATCCACACCTGCAGGAATTCTAACTTTCACTGAGGTGGTTTCATTGACTCTGTCATCCCCATTGCAAGATTTGCAAGGTTTTTCTGCGATCACACCACTTCCCTGGCAATTTGGACACTCTTGTCTAAAACTGATAAAACCTCTTGAGGTAGAAACATGACCACTACCACCACAAGTGTGGCAATGAACTTTTTTACTACCAGCTTCGCATCCAGTTCCAGAACATTGGCTGCAGTCTGTCAATTTCCTATACTTGATCTCTTTTTCGATTCCTTTAGCAGCCTCTTCTAGAGAAAGTTCTAAATCATAACGAAGGTCTGAACCACGGTTGTTTTGGCTGGTGCTACCACCGCCTCCAAAGAAGTCATCAAAAATTCCTCCACCAGCAGAGGATCCACCACCGCCACCACCAAATACTTCACGGAAAATATCGAATGGATCGTGAAAGCCTCCTGCTCCGCCGCCGGCTCTTCCACCACCAGCACCAGCTCCTTGAAAAGCTGCGTGACCATAGCGATCATAGGCAGCTCTCTTTTGAGGATCTTTAAGTGCTTCGTAGGCCTCAGAAACTTTTTTGAACATAGCTTCAGCACTTGCATCTCCTTGGTTTTTATCGGGATGATACTTTACCGCCATCTTCCTGTAGGCTTTCTTTAAATCTGCATCTGAAGCATCCTTTGACACTCCAAGTAAGTCGTAATAATCTTCTTGTGCCATTCTATTAAGCTTCTTGTTTTTCTTCTGTTTTCTTCTCTACTGATTCTTCTGAATCAACAATCAAGGGACCTGTGGAGAGAATCACTGCCGCTGGACGCAAAAGTTTGCCATTCAACCTGTAACCAGACCGTGTGGTAGCTATGATTTTATTTTCTTCAATTTCCTCACTGGCTTGTTGAGACAAACATTCGTGAGAATTTGGATCAAAATTATCCTTTGGACTGGCATCGATTTCATCAACACCCAGTTGAGAAAGTGCATTTTTAAGTTGTTCAAATACCATTACAAAACCATCAGCAAGAATTTTAGCTTCAGGATGAATGTCAGAAGCTGAAAGACCCAATTTCATGTTGTCGATCGCTGGGAGGATCTCCTCAATGACTCGTGAAGTGGATCTATGTTGTAGCTCCTCACGTTCACGAACCATTCTCTTGCGATAATTCTCATTGTCAGCAGCCGAACGCAGAAACTTATTATTGAGTTCATCCACTTTTATATTAGCTTCAGTAAGCTTTTCACGAAGGATCTTTAATTCCTGATCTTTAGGGTCTAACTCTTCTTGTATCGTTTCTACATCCTCATTCTCTGATTGAGAATCAACCTTCACCTCATCACAGTTGTTTTCTTCAGTGCGAATCTCTTTTTCTTCAGTAGCTAAGTCTTTGTCTTCCATAATCACCCTCATTAAATTTAAAGATTAATAAAATCAAATCCATGATCTTCGGTCAATCTCGATTTTTTAAGAAATATATTACTCAGATCGACTTGGAAAAACACGAAGGGGATGTTTCGTATATTTTAAGTTTTTTATATCTTTTTTTTCCATGCATTTTAAGTTAAAAATCGGATCTTGATAAGAATTGTTAATTTGTTGGGCTGTTTTAAAGCATGACACTGCTCGCTTATCATTAAGGTGAGCTAAAATAAAACCTAGGTTGTTATAAATTTCCTCTCTGTTAAGAATTTCATTAGCTGACCTTAGGCTATTAGCAGCTGATTGAAAATCATTTTGCATCATTTGGCAAAATGCATTGTAAAAAAACCATTTCCAAGAATCAGGAAAGGGAATAGGCCCAGCAGGATCAATAATGTCATTATTATTTTTAGCTAAATCCTCTAACTCATTTAAAAAAATCCTAGCATTTGAAAAGTCTTGTATAGTGCATGCAACAAATATTTGAGCCCATTTAGCAATGATATCGGAGAGCTTGTTGTGGACATACAAATTAAAAATGGAAGTGTAACTATGTTTTTTTAATGCTCTTTGTGTATAAAATTCTTGAATTTTAACATTCCTAGACAAACTAGTGGGATAAGAAAACTGTTTGTATCCTTTATTGGTAATTAGTTTAAAAGAGCAATTAGCTTTAATTGCTCTCAAGTTGAAATCAAGGTCTTCACTTTGTTTTTGCATTATATCATAGCGAACGTTTTTTGCAGAACGAGTTTTAAATCCTTGCCAAGATGGCCCAGGTAGATAGTTACGTTCAAACAAGCGACAAAAATTTGATGGTTTTAGTAAAAAAGGAGGCATTGATAAATCTTTTATGAAACAATTGGTTTGGCCACTCCAGAGCTCAGCGGAATCAAATACAAAGTCCACATCAGTGGAGATAATAGTATCATAAATAACTTTAATTCTATTGGGAAAAAATGCATCGTCTGCATCCATCCAAATTCCATATTTTGTATCAATGCTATCGATAGCTTTTTGTCTAGCATTTGTAACTCCTAAATGTAACTGAGGAGATTCAATTCTTAAGTCCTTTAATTTTAGCTCTTTGGCTAATTTTACTGTTGAATCAGTGGAAAAATCATCAATCAATAATATTGGAATGTCATTATCTATCGATGATAGTGCCCTTTTTATTGTTTTTTCGGCATTGTGAGCACATATTAAAACTGTAATATCCATGATAGAAATAAAGTTTAATACACTGATTTTGACTCTAGTAAGTTTATTTGATTTTGGGTAGAAGTGATCTATTTGTTGCCCAGAAAGCAATTCTAGGAGTATTAGGAAATAAATCCTCACAAGTTTTTACCATATCCCCTTCAAAAGATTTCGAAGAAATAATTATTAAATCAGGAATCATTTCAAGTTTTGATAAAGATTTTATTGGAATCCCTAATTGATCAGTTTTTTTATGATCGTTATTGGTAGTAACAATCGCTTTGATATTTGGGAAATCAAATTCACTCCAAACTGTCAATAATTTATCAGTGTGTAATCCTGCTCCATATACTAAAATAGATGGTTTTTTTAATTCAGCAAAATAATGACTTAGCAATGTTTTATTTTTGCTAAGAGTTTCTTTAATTACTAGACCAATCCCTGAATTCGAGTTATTGGCTGGTGTCTCTTTTCCAAACCACCTAGCAATAGGTCTTTGCATTAAGTGTAGGCGATTGATACTCCAATTTTTTGATTCATCTAAGTATGCGTTGACCATAGAGGGTCCAAAGATCTCTAGTGCTCCTGTTCTAGCGAATGAACCTAATATTTCAGGGCTTTTCATTTCAAGAACTTCTAAAATAGCTATGTAAACCTTGTTTTGAATTTCTTCATTCATCAGTTGAGAGTTACCATAAGATTCTGAGTTTAACCTAGAACCTGTGAATGGAGTTGGGCAATAACAAAGACCATTTTTAAATCCCAATATTAAGAATGTTAACCAGTCGCTATACCATTTAACCTCTTCAAAAAAACCTCCAACTTTTATGAGTGCAATTCTTCTGACAATACAAGAACCTCCTGGTAACATATTATCAGGATTCCATATTTCAATCAGCTTTTTAACAGGAATAAAACAGTTTTTTTGAGATAAATTTAATGATTCTCTATGACCATCTTTTATATTGTCCTCAAAATAAATATGGTCTGCACTACAGATATCCGCTTGTGGATTTTGTTCGAGTAAATCCATTGCTGTTTGAAAAAAATTGGGCAAACATATATCATCTGCAGATTTAAAAATGATAAAATCTGACATGCTCAGCTCAATCCCTCGATTCATACTATATACAACACCTTTATTAGTAGAATTTTGGAATATTTTAACTGAAGGATAAAGTTTTTGATAAATTCTCATTATTTCCCATGTATTATCAGTGGAACAATCATCTATAAGAATTAATTCATTTGCTTGAAGAGATTGGTTTAGGCAACTTTTAATGGACTCCTCCAAAAATTTGCTGTGATTGTAAACTGGGATTACTACTGAGAGGGAATACTTTTTTTTAATCATTAATAATGGATCAATTTTTTAATATAACTTACTAATTTTTACTAAAATTGTATATTTTAGTGCACCTCTGAAAACCTAAAACTTCGGAATCTGTTGAAAACTAAACGCATCTAATTGATAATTAGAAATTATGTAATGTGATTTATAAGAAAACTTAAGTAGTGATTACTTAAAAAAGCTGTAAACAATTTAATACTAATAAATGCTGCTGAAATCAAGTTTGCGATAGTTTAAAGATTTTTTGTCTAAATTTGACCATTTTATAATTGAGATAATGAAATTTAACCATTTTTAATGTTATTTGCACTCGCAGCCAACATTACATTTATGACATCCCTTTGATTAGCCATAAGATAATTTCTAGCTATTCTGTAATGATTTTTCAAACTGCCACTTCAACCTCAGCTGAACTTTGCCTCCTAAATTAATTGCGCAGCCTCTTTGTCTCATAGGCATTGGTTGTTGCTGTTGTCCTGACTACTAAAAAAATTCAGACATTTCTATTCATTTTTTTACCTAGATACCCAAAATCAACAAGGGAAAACTCTGGATTCTTAGCCGTTAAATATTTAACCTGCTTATTAATATCCGGCAGAGTATGCCCATCATGAGTATTATTTGGAAAACTCTTTGCGCCTACTATGCTCTCTATTTTCGCAGTTATACTAATAGAAGTCTTATTTTCAAATTCATAATTTTTGTGTCCTTTTACCTTTGCGATACAACAAAACTTTAGCTCATTTAAACTGTAGTTTTTTATTCTTATCATTAAGCTTTTTATTGAGCACTTTCCAATACAGTTCAATTTACTCTTGATGTTCTTTATAGAGCTTTATTGCAAGCACTTGTCTAAACTTTATAAGTAATCTCCATGCTAAAGTTTTCAATAGTCTAGTGGAGGCTCTCGCTGATTACTTATTTTCAGGGTTGATAGCAAATCGCTGGTTTTTTTTGAGCTTGAGTAAATTTTTCTTTAGCTTCTACGAGTTTTTAAATCATAGAGTTCATAACGTTTCTATCATCTTTCGATAATTTGAAAGTGTTATTTAAAATTTGTTGAATAGGTGATATTCTTTTCCGATGCGAATACGAAAATGAGTTGAATTACTCGGCTCACATGGAAAGTTCCACTTAAACTTTTTCTTTTCCACTAAAAAACTGCTTGTAAAGGTTTTGAATCCAACTTTTAAAAATTGATTGATCCGATACATTATGAAGCTGATTAAGAATCAATAAACTAACTATTATTTGAATTTACTAGTCGACTCTTATATCCTTTTATAATTATTAAACGCATTATCAAACTCATACCATGGTAATAATTGACATCTTTTATTTAGGCTATGCATTGGACCTAGTTTTTCTTTGATTCTATTTAATAAAAAAGAAGTTTGTTACTGATTTTTGAGATTTGGGCAACATCTATTGACATGGCTTTTGGCGGGTTTTAGACAATTTTTGTAATCTAAAAGAGAAATTTACACGGCCATCTCATTGTTTTTCAATAATAAGTTAAATTTTTGAGCATTTGCTATTTAGTGACGGTTAAGAGATTATTGAGCCCTTTAAACCATTTAACTGGTATCTCTATAAAAGAATCATCTTTTGTAAGATTTGTATTAAGTAAAGCGGATATACAATTTTATGATAGTGTATTCAATAGACTTATCAATGTTTTGCTATGACTATCCGTTTCATAAAAAAAGTTGGATTCTTATTAGTAAATTCTATGATACTAGTCTTAAATCCTAGCAGTCTCTTATTAGTTTGTGTAGATATATTTTTGCTATTTTTTGTAGTAGTGATAATTAAATTGGGCTTTTTTATTTGGAATAGGCAATTCTTTTTCTTCGTCGTAAGAATCGCATTTAACTACATTTTCAGAAATAGAATACCTCCACTTACTTTCAGGGCATTCCGCAAACTTTTCGTTAAAGTCTAACATGTGGCCATGTCTACTCATCCAGCCATAATGTTTAGCAGGGACACCAACAAAATATGCATAATCAGGAATATCTTTAGTTACAACTGCTCCTGCAGCTACGAATGCGTATTTTCCTATTGTTACATTTGGGGTAATTGTAGCATTAGCACCAATTGTAGCACCTTTTTTTATGAGAATATTTTCATATAAATTTCTTCTAACTATTTGGCTTCTTGGATTACTGATATTTGTTAAAACGCAAGAAGGACCAAGGAAAACGTCATCTTCTATTACAATACCTTCGTAAACTGAGACATTGTTTTGTATTTTCACGTTATTGCCAATTGTTATATTCGATCCAATCATCACATTTTGTCCGAGTATGCAATTATTACCAATTGTTGCATTTTCACATATATGAACAAAATGCCAAATTTTAGAATTTTCACCAATATTACAGGGTGAGTCTATAATCGCACTTGGGTGGGCAAAATATTTTGGAGTTGTCATGCTTGGATATGCACTGCTTTTCCATTATTTTCAAGGGAATGTTGACATGCCTCCAATACTTTAAGAACGTCGATTCCACTTTGTGCATCACTAAGAGGCTCTACACGATTTTTGATGCATTCAATGAAATGTTTACATTCCTGATAAAGGGGTTCTGCATCAGGAAGCTTTTCTACAGTTTTGTCTCTTCTATTGAGAACTGGAGTATTATCAATAACATGAACTTTTTGATTAAAAATAGCGAGCTTTTCACCTATTGAAACATCATTAAAAACGGCCATTTTATCCTCTCCCATGAGTACAAGTTTTTGTTCTTTGAATGGATTGAGCCAACTTACAAATATATGAGCCTTAATTCCTGAATGAAAATTAAGGCAAGAAACTGTGACATCAGCTAAATCAGGCGTTATAAAACTACCACCTGAACATGTTACTTCTCGTGGAAGTTCTCCTGCTAATCTCAATATGACTGCAACATCATGAGGAGCAAAACTCCAAAGAGCATTTTCTTCAGTTCTGATTTTGCCAAAATTAAGTCGGTTGGAATAAATATAATTTAGTTTTCCTAATGAACCTTTAGCTAAGAGATCTTTTAGCCTTTCGATTGCTGGATGATATTCTAATAGGTGACCTACCATTAGAATTCTGCCATTTTCTTCTGCAATTTTTTTCATTTGGATAGCATCATGAACATTTAGAGCCATAGGTTTTTCAACAAAAACATCTTTATTTTTTCGAAGTGCTTTTTCCGCTATTTCAATATGAGTTTCCGCAGGTGTTGCGATGACTATACCTTTTATTTCAGAATCATTTAGTAGATCATCAATTTTATTGTAGACTATCGCATTAGGGGCTAACTCTTCCGCTAATTTACGTCCTGATTCTGAAAAGTCGCATATACTTTTTAAGACTCCTAGTTTACTGAAGTTTCTTAAAAGATTTTACCCCAGTATCCACATCCGATGAGTCCTATTTTGAGATTATCTAAAATGTTATGATTCATGATTTAAAGTATAGATCTGGCAGAATCGAAGTCGCAATATTTCTAGTATCAATAACAGGGGTGTTGAATTGTTTGTAATCTAATTCTTTAAACACATCATGAGCAGTCAAAATAAGAAAGAGATCATATTCATTACTTAGCGCAGAGGATTCTAGTCCTTCAAATTCAGGAAAATCTCGTTTCTTTTGGATCCTTGGAACATGTGGGTCGTGATATGCGACTTCAGCACCCATTGTTTTAAGTCGTTTCATTATGGGGAAGGTCGGGGATTCTCTGTGGTCATCAACATTCGCTTTGTAAGCAACACCTAGTATCAAAATTTTAGAACCATTGATGGACTTTTTTAAGTTATTCAAAACATCCGAAATATTAGAAAGAACATATTCAGGCATTGAGGTGTTAATTTCCCCTGCTAGCTCTATAAAACGAGTATGCATGTCATATTCTCTAGCTTTCCAAGTTAAGTAAAAGGGATCGATTGGTATACAATGCCCTCCGAGACCAGGTCCTGGATAAAATGGCATGAAACCAAAGGGCTTGGTTTTCGCTGCATCGATGACTTCCCAAATATCAATATCCATTTTGTCGTAAATAACCTTTAGTTCGTTTACGAGTGCAATATTTACTGATCGAAAGATATTTTCAGTAAGCTTGGTAGCTTCTGCAGTTCTGCAATTGGATACAGGAATTACTGATTTTATGATGCTTGAATAAATGTAAGTTGCTTTTTCTTCACATTTTTTTGTCAAACCTCCTACAATCTTAGGAATATCATTTAAAGCAAATGATTTATTACCGGGGTCTTCTCTTTCCGGAGAAAATGCTAGATGAAAATCTATTCCTGCTTTCATATTGGAATTTTTTTCCAGTACTGATAATAGCTCATTTTCTGTGCATCCTGGATGGACGGTTGATTCTAGAACGATCAATTGCCCTTTAACTATAAAGGATGCAATATTTTTAGCTGTTTCCTGTATATAAGTCAGATCCGGTTCACGGTTTTTATTGAGTGGAGTGGGGACACAAATGGAGATGCTGTTACAGGCTTTAAGATCTACATATTCGGTAGTCGGGACCAATTTTCCATCATCCAGCAAATCTTTGATATCTTCATTTGGGACGTGATCGATATAGCTTGTGCCTGCATTCAGCTTATCGATTTTTGTTTGATCCAAATCCAATGCAATCAGTTTATTGCATTTCTTGGCAAAATTTAGAGCAAGTGGTAAACCTACGTCACCAAGTCCGATTACCCCAATAATTAGTTCTGAATGTCATTTCTGCTGAGTCATTAATTTAAAGTGCTTTGTCTTTAGCGGAGTTGTGCTTACAATTAAAGTTGATTTTTTGCATTTTAAGCAAATTACAATAATTGATAATAGTTTCCATACTTTTGGTGTGGGGTATGTTTAATTCGTGGTAGGTTTTATCGGTGTCGAGTGTGGTGTAGGTTGGTGCTTCGGCTTTTGGAATATGAATATCGGCAATAGAGCCTTCCCGGATCAGGTTTTTATCTAGACCTAATTCATCCACAATATATTTTGATATTGAGTGATATGAAATATCTTGATCTCCTGATAAATGATGAATACCTGCGATTTTTTTTGATGCAATTTGGATTAGTGATCTCGCAACAAACTCAGAATTAATGGGGGCAATTGATAAGTCTGTAAAAGGATAAATCGCAATATTTTGCTGGAGAGAATCTATCCATTTCTCAAAGAGAGGAATGCGTTTTCCTAGTACTTTGGATAAACGAACAATGGATATATTAGGGTAGGATAGGATGGCTTGTTCTACTTCTGCTTTTTGTTTCCCATATTCGGTTAATGGGCTAAGTGGATCTGTAGTCTTCCTATAAGGAGTATTTCCATCAAATACTTGAGTAGTAGATAAAAATAGGACATGCACTTGAGCTTGTAAGAGAACTTTCAAAATTTTTAATGTATTGGAGACATTTATTTTTTGGCTGCTTACTGGGTTTTCTCTACAACTCTTGGTGTTTCCATGGAATGCACAAAAATAGGCGGTGGTTATTCCATCTGGGACCTGCCAGTTGGATACATCATGGGACAAATTAAGAAAAATAGAGTTCTTTAAAATGGAGTTAGCCTGCTTGGTACTATAACTATAACAAGAATCTATCTGTTTGAGTTCACAAGCTAATGCATTCCCTATTAGTCCATTCGCCCCTATTATAAGCGAATGGCTCATTTCTTAGATGTGCAGACAAATAGCAGGTATTGACACATTTTGTGATAGCCAGTGTGTAAGACTTCATCATTCATACCGAACGAAAATACATTATCAAAATGTTTTCTGAACAAAGCATTCCATTCGGGTGCACTTTTACAGTTAACGTGTCCTGCCTTACTAATTTCTGATGCATAGGCTTGGGATTCCAGAGAGGGAGTTCCAATGATTACAATCCCATGTTTGTTTACAGATCTGGCGATATTGGATAGAAAGGTGTCTTCGTCAGATGGTTGAATATGCTCAATTACATCCATGCTGTATGCTGCATCAAAGGTTCCGTCAGCCACAGGGTTTTTGAGGATATCATGCACTTTGGATTTCATGTCCCATGTACCATCCATTCTGGAGTCTACATCTTCAATGAAGATAGGATCAAAGTCGGTAATTAGTAATTCTTTTACTTCCTGACGGACGATCCGGGATGCAAAGGCGTCGGCACATCCAATTTCCACCGCGGATTCACAGTTAGATAGCATCTTGGCGACGAATTTATATCTAGAGAAAAGGAAAGTGAGACGTTTTGGGTCGGAGAACCAAGACTGATTGCTCATTAATCCCAATTTGGTGACTCCATGAGAATTTTTTACCTCTTGGCAAAAGTCATACTGTTTTTCTTTGTGTATTTGTGAATATTCGTTGTTCTCTGAATTCATGGATTACATTTAGGTGGTAGCATTACGGAAAAAGGATAAGACTCCAGACGCTCTGCAATCATTACTGCAAATTTATAAGGGAAGGCCAGAATAAGCTGACTATCAGCATCGACTTGATCCATGGAATAGATAGGAAGCCCAAGGTGTTGATTGCCTTGACGTCCTCGATCTTCATCAACGAAAAATTTTAAGTCTGCTTTCATATGGGCATAAACCCAAGTTCCAGCAATGGATGTTCCTAGACATCCTAATTTCTTGGAACGATCCCAGTTTCGTAAATGGTCAATCAGGGACTTTAACCATTTAAAGTGAGAGTGAATATCTTCGCATGGAAAATCCAATGCAATCTTTGATTTATCCGACAGTTTATTTGGATTATTTTTTGCTATGACTACAATCTCCTTAGCTATCCAATTTGTAGATTGGATTTCGACATCAAAGCCAGCTGCTTGGATTAAATTTACTAGAGTAAATGGAGTAAAATGAGAACAATGATCAACCACAGATATGATGAAAGGATTTACTGTACAGTTGGGTACGTTTATAACTAATTTTCCATTAGAATATAAAATTTTTTTACAGGAAACCAGAAATTCAAAAGGTGAGGGGATATGCTCTAGAGAATGAACAGAAAGTATGAAGTCAAATTTTCGTTCTATTCGTTCTATTGGGCATGAGTAAAATTGCTTAACCCCATCTAATGCCAGAATTGTATCCATACTATTATCATTAACATCAGATGCATTGAGATCCCATGATTCATAGTATGTACGGAATACTTTCAGCATATTTCCATTTCCTGGACCTATCTCAATCATTGAACCAGCGTTTTCAGCAATGAATTTGTTCTCTTTTATCTTTGAAATTAATGTTTTAGATCTACTGGTATTCTTACCTTGATGGATGAGGTAATGATCTTGGTTCACTCCCTGTCTGTAAATCTCGTAATTTCCATAGATTTTATTGATACTTTTATACCATTTTTCTGAAGTAATTGTTTGAGGATAGCCACAAGTATTGCACAATCCAAGTGTACTTAATTCTGGCCAAACTTTACAATCTGAAGTAACACCCGATATTCCATCGGGGTTATTCCAAATTGTTATATCATTGGAATTGCAGATATGGCACGAATGTTCTTCCATAGTATCAATATGTTAAAGTGTAATTCCTTTAGTGGACCAAAAAGTTGAATAATGAGAATTTTGAAAAGTTCTTATACATATTTAGCATAGTTTCTTCGAATGCTTATCAAGAAATTATCAGAAATCTTCTTTTGGATTGATGAACTTTAAATTATAGATGGGTATTTTGATCAAATCTTATGACCTCTAGCAATCAATTTTTATAACGAAGATAATTTTTGATATTTGAAGTGAATTCCAAATAGGAATTAATTTTTCAGTATGTAATCCAGTTCCCTAGATGATTAATTTTTTGACTATTTTTTTTCTGAGTGACTCTAAAATATTGTTTTTTGTCTCATACAAAGTATTTTCTAAGGTTCGCCTACTTCTAAATAAGTGACAAGAGGAACTTTTTCTACGTAGTAAAGTGTTTAAAGGTTTTTGTAGCATGTTGAGGATTTCAATATGCCAAAGTTCTGGGTTGTCATAATAAGCATCAACTATACCGGGAGTGAATAAGTATAAAGATTCTGTTTTCATCATTGGTGGTAAAATATATGGGTAATTACTTTTTAAATTTTAATAATAAATATCTCTAGATTTCATTTTGAGACATTTTTGTAATTGATACTTGCAGTGTCGTAAGATTTAGAACTGAGTTTGAATTTAGTAAAGACTTGAGGGCAAAATATAAATCCAGATCGAAAACAATGACTATGTTTACCATCCAGTAACAATACCATTTCAGTTTTGGCATATAATAGCCATCACCTATAAGTGGCGTCTGCATTTATATAGCGCTACTTGATATATTATAATCTGTTTTTCAAATTTCTAATAGTTTAACTGTTGATAAATATTTAGCATTATGACAACAGGTTAAGCCACAAACACTAAATCAACGAATTCGATATAAAAGGAAGATACATTACTGCAAGACATTGTGTCAATGAGCGTGCAAAACGGGCCACAAATGAGCGTTTAAACTGGGCCACTTGGGAAAATAAATAACCCAAGGATCGTATGAATGATAT
>MDTC01188844.1_pt1 | contig 15666 bp, 10 predicted proteins | sample 811181 | NCBI WGS metagenome assembly MDTC01 (sample SAMN05326644, study PRJNA326480) | marine metagenome | isolation source: seawater | place: Pacific Ocean: North | collected 2011
GCCAAGACATTCGCATCGTACTTAAGGTTTTGCCCCAGCTTGGCGACCTGAGCATCTTCCAACAAAGGCTTTAACGCGCCGAGCACGCGCTCCTCACTGAGCTGCGTTGGCGCGTCGATATAGTCGTGGCCAAAGGGCACATAGGCCGCCTCGCCGGGCTCAATGGCAAAAGACACCCCAACAACCCGGGCCTGCATATAATTCAGACTGGTTGTCTCGGTATCGAAGGCGAACAATGCCGCTGCGCTCAGTCGATCGATCACTTCACCCCTCAAAGCAATCTTTCCGCGTCTCAGAGCTAACACTGCATGCCAACACAGTTCAAATGCAAACAAATGATAGTGCATCGCCTGCTCACAATTGCCCCCGTCGGAATGAAACTGGCTCAGGACTTCAGCCTCAAAACGCTCCGCAAGCTTGCCAATTGGACGAGCCCAACTAGCCAATTCCGGCCAAGCCTCCAAGGCGACAATCAAACCCGCAAGTTCACCTAAGAGATGATTATTCGCCGATGATCCCACCGACAAATGCCGAGATACCCACCAAGTATGACTCAAGGCGAGTTCACGCACCCGGGATTCGAACTTGCTTCTTTCGTCATCATTCAACGCCACGTCTGCCATCAATGCATGAAACCAGCGTAGGTTGATCAAACGGATACTGCTTTCCATCGCGCTCGTCCAATTCACCCCACGCCCAAGCGGATTTCGCGTCGCCCAATCATCCAATAGCGCCACCACCAGTCTAGCCGACGCATCGTCACCAAACAAATAGGCTGCCTGCCCCAAACGGACCAAAGGCAGCCAACGATTCACTTCCCAAATCAACCTCACATCCCCACCACGCGGTAACGCTCGATGATTGAAACAACGAGCAGGGCAATCTTCCCAAAAACTCTGCCCAGCCAAGTAATCACAATGCCAGTCAGGCGGCATAGGAACTGTTAGCTGATGCCCGTGCAAACAGGCCCACTCCCCACCAATGATCCTAGCGACATCCTCTTTGATTGCGTTCCGCACCAGTTCTGGGCAACCCTCTCGATCAGGCAAGAACTCAGAATCCGAGACTTTCAACTGCCCACCAGCCTTCCACTGCTCAGAAAACGTTCCAATTGCGCGCGCCTCTCCCAGTCCCCGCCAAGCAGAACCAACTCGGGCAACGAGTTCCGAGGCACTCATCACTCGCAGTCGCGCCCAGTACCATGCCAGCTTCCTACTTCCCAACACCTTATGTTAGTTTAACACTTCTTGAGCGTTGTACCGACTCCACAGCGGCAAACGTCAATGCCGTGCTCGCACGAGACGCTTCATAGGCCAAAGGATGCTCTTCTTCCCCTTTCAAGAATCGCATCCAAGCATCCATCTCCTCCGCATGCCCCTTCGATCGGAACGAATAACGCCTTCTCTTCCGGCCTTCATAGATCTCCAAGTTTGAAAAATTCTCGCACTTCGCCACAACCCCATCCGCATACACAGTCATCACCTCCTTTGGGTAGCGAAAGTCACCAGCAGCAGAATAGATCAGTTGAGCTGTCGACCCACCATCAAACTCCACCTGTGCAGAAATGGAGTCCAGCCCACACGCATTTGAAAGATCACCAATGGGCTGGGCAAACACTCTAACAGCGCGTTCATTGAGCAAATACCCAAACAAATCAAAGAAATGGCAACACTCTCCAATCACCCGCCCACCACTCTCAGCAATATTAGCATACCAGTGATCAGGCTTGAGAGGCCCAGCAAACACTTGATAGGCAATCGACTTCGGACCAACTTTTTTATCTAAAGTTGACTTTATCGAAGCCGTTGCTGGAGCAAACCGCCGATTAAAGCCCACCATCACAGATCCCTCACTTTGCTCAACGAGCAAATCAATCGATTCCAATTCGTCAACGCTCAAGCACAAGGGCTTCTCAACAAACACGTGGCGTTTTGCCTCCAAAGCCGAAATCACCATCGCCGCATGCTCAGAGTGCCGAGTACCGATCAACACAGCATCCTTTCCCTCATTGGAAAAAACTTCTGCTGTGTCAGTGCTAGCCGACTGAAAGCCAAATTTTGTCTGCACATGGCGTGCACTCATCCCCGTCCGATTCACCACCACGCCAAAGTCCATCTTGCCTTGAACATGTGGCAATAACATTGTTCGAGCAAAGTTCCCTGCTCCAACCACACTCAGGCGTGTCACTGGTGCTGAGCTCATCAGCCTTCCTTTCTCAAATGAAGCGAGTGGTTCTCGTGTTGTAGACTCTTCGGTCGATGGAGTCTCTTCGGAGGCGTCATATTCAAATAACACTCCAAGATCCCGATTATCAGAGGCCATCAAACTCTCATAAGCCTCTACTGCATTGACAAAAGGCACCCTCTGAGTTGTCAAGGAACTCAGTGGCAACCGCCCATCCTTCATCAATTGCAAACAAGCCTCAAGATTCCGTTGTTCGGTCCACCTCACATAACCCACAGGATAATCCTTTCCCTGCCATTCATACGAAGGGTCATAGCGCCCAGGTCCATAGGATCGTGCATACCTCACCTCAATCTCCTTCATGTACACCTGCTTCCACTGCAACTCAATGTCGGCCATGCCGACCACCACCAGCGTTCCGCGATCCCTTAGCACATCAACCAATTCGCGAACTAGCTCGTCGCAGCTCCCTCCAATGCACAGCATCACAGCATCCACTCCCCGTCCTCCAGAGATCGCACCCACAGAAGACTTCAAATCGCCACCGACAGGCACCACAGAGGCACCTAAGCTTAGGGACAGTTCAAGTCGATCGTCCGCCAGATCAGTCACCAGGACCTGAATTCCTGCCGCTCTTAGGATCGACGTCACCAACAAACCAATGAGCCCCTGCCCAACTACTAGCACTGTCTCACCAAGCCGCACATCAGCCTGCCTCACCGCATGCATCGCAATCGATGCCAAGGTAGTGTAAGCCCCTTCCCAACTCTCAACGCCTTCAGGAATTTGCGCGGCAAGATGTTCTGGAATCGCCACATATTCTGCATGAAAGGCACACTCCGCCCCCCCCACAGCCAATCGGTCTCCAACACGAAAACGCCCTGTCTCGTCATCAACAGCAACCACCACTCCAGCGGCACTATAACCAAGTGGTGAAGGAGACTCCAATCGGTTACGCACCTTCTCAAGAGCATTGCGCCAGCCCAAGGTTCTAGCAGTGTCCACCACTTGACGCACTTGATCCGGCCGAGCACGAGCCTTCTGCAGCAGATTCATCCGCGCCTGCTCAACCTTCATCTTCTCAGTCCCTGGACTAATAACAGAGTGAGTTAGCCGAACAACAAAACCGCCCGGAGGCGGCGTTGGCTTAGGCAAGTCTTGGATCTCCAAGCGCCCGTCTTGATATTGAACTAATTGCCTCAAAATACCATCAATCCATGAACCGTTTCTGAAACTTCGGCACCAACTCTGCAATGAACTCCTCGACCGATTTCATAGTGGCTTCCTCATCATCAAGCTTTGGATCCAAGCTCGAAGGAATCGTCGCATTCACAGTAACATAGGCCCAACGATGATTCACATTACGGAATACATTGTCCCAGGAGGTCTTCCAAACTCGTTCGATATGACTGTGCGTTGTCATGTCTTTCCCTACAAACCAGTAAATGTTAAGCGCTAATCGTTCAACTTTCTCCCCAGACGGCAATTGTTCATCACGCCCCACGACTAGAACAGTTGCTCGGATCGTCTCTCCCTTCACCTCAAAATCATGCGGATACCTCCCTTTGATTCGCCACCCTTGGCTAGGTAGACAAATCTCAGGACGGTGAATACTACGAGAATCTTGCCCAGCCAACACAATCGAACAAGTAATGGATTTTTCGGTAAAAAAATCGACGTAACGATATCGCTCAATCTGAGTATCGTCTGGCAATAGTTCCGACTCGCGCGGATCCTTATCCACGGTCATCCCCTCGTATCCCAACACAAACAGCGGCAACTTCATCACTACGCCACTGCTCTCGTCCCCATCAAGATTGGCCTCGGGGGAAAAATGACACGCCAGCACCGTGATAACCGTCAATGCAACCACCACCATTCCACGCCAAAAGATGTTCAAGGTGCCACCTCCTTACTACGATCACCACCCACCATCTGCCTTTTCACAACCGAAACTCGACGTCCAAAAACACCACTAAAACCAGATTTCAGAATTGCCCCTATCAAGATCATGCCCATCAAGGCAACAAGGAATACAACAAAGCCAGACATCATGTGATAAGCAGAATCCGATTTCTCCGTTCCAATGGCAAACTCAGTCCCAAACCAAATCGAACCAAAAGCCAGCATCAAAATCCGGACCAGATTACCAAAGACCGCCAAGGGAATTGAAAACGAAAACAGAATCACCCGCTTCCAGAACCCGGTTAGCATTGAAAGCGCATAAAGGGCAGTCACCATCATCAATGCAAACAACGACCGAATACCACTACAAGGATTAGCAACATCCAGCGTAAACCGCGAACCTTGTTCAAGCCCGACACTAAGATCAGCCTGCGAAACAATCGCAGTTCCCACTCGTAGATTCTCCACTCCAAGCAAGTTCAATAACGCTGATGCTCCGCCCACCATCAAATACCGCAACGGTACCGCCAATTGCTCATCCAAAAAAATCACTGGCCACATGAAGGCCAAAAAACACAAATAGAAGAATAACTTTTTAAACCACTCCCACCCCAACATCCAAATCACCAGACCAAACAAGAAAAGATGGACTCCAACATAACCGAAGTAATGCATATTTGCTTTATAGCCGATCCAATAAACAAACAATGCAGATCCCACTAAGATTATTCCATAATTCGAAGGAATCAAAGGCATACCCGCAAAATCGCGTCTCCTAATCCAAAGAAGAATCAGAACTAACGGCATCACAAACCGCCCATGCGTCCAAGTGCCATCTCCATGCCCCCAAAATCCGATGATCCGATCAAATAATGGCTTCCTCTCGTTATATCCAGAAGAATGGTCAAAAATAGCAAACAGGTAAAGCAGACAAATAAAAGCAACTAGCCAACCAATAGCACGTGCCATTGATCGAGAATTATTACAAAGAGAGAACATGAATAGTATATGATAATTAAAGCAATTAACTCAACTCAATCCAAGTATAGACGGAAATATTTATTTAACTAGGAATTCATCGCTTAGCATTTTGCTTGAAAACTTCGCGCTCAATCCTCCGCTTCTCCTGAAGAGCAACTCCCTTCCCAGTAAGCCTATACCAATCCTCACAGGCATTAATGGCCTCTTTGAACAATCCGCAATAAACAAGCGCGTCAATCTTTGCCAAGTGAGCTGCAGGGTGTTTAGGTGCTAGATCAAGTCCAATCTCCCAGTATTTTGACGCAGAATCCAAATCCCCAATCCTCCCATAGATCCGTGTCAGACTCAGAACAAATTCTATTTCGTAGGGATTTTTCTCACGAGCACGCTTATAGATCTCTGCTGCTTTGAGAAAAAATGAAGCCTTAACAACTTCGGTTCTTGAGCTATTGCCTAATTTCAAAAAACAGTTGCCCTCTACTCCAATAGCTCTCGAGGAAATCGGCATAAATCGTTGTCCTAATCTTGACAGATTTCGTGCCTTCAAAACACTTCCAGTGCGGAGCTCCGCCTCAGCAATCGCAACTGATGCGTCAGCTACACCAATTGTCGCGGCAAGGAACAGCAAGGCTGCTGAGCACAATCGCAAGATCATATTATTTAAATTGAATCGTAAATTCGACAACGTTGAATCATAACGCCCGATCACTCCCAAAAAGATACACAATAGCACCCAAAGAGCTGGCGTCCGCAGGTGAAATTCAACCATGGATTGGGTAAGCAATACCACCAACGAGGCAGAAGCTCCAATCACAAGGGCAAGGTCCTTTTTCGATCTTTTGTGACTGCAAGCATTTACACCAACAGTTAAATGGACACCCATGGCGAAGAGCACGAAAATTAATCCACATAAACCGTACTCTGACAATATTTGTAAGACGTCACTGTGCGCATAGATGCCTCGTGTCTCAGAAATATGTGCCGCAAACGGCTCTCTATATTTAAGTTCGAGATACTTAAAACTCCCTGGATCATTCCCGAAAATAGGCGCCGACTTCCACTGATCAATTGCACTTTTCCAAAGGGCAATCCTTGGGTCATTCTTTATCGTCTGAAAAATCATTGCCTCATCTGCGTTCCTTCTCTGCTTATCGAGATTACTCAGACCAACCGATGTCACCACACCAATGGCACAAACAACAATGAACACCGCAATACCCACCCGAAAACTCCGCCTCCCACTCACCGTCAAAAGATACATTAAAACCAAGAAAATGAAGCCAATTGTTGCGGCCAAAAATGCTCCCCTACTTTCAGACAGAGCTACACACACAACTGCTAATACGCCGCTCATCACGAATAGCGAAAGTTTCAACTTTCCCAAAACGCCGCCAAAAGTAATCTGCGCTGCCAGAAATACCAGAACGGTTACTGAGAACGCCCCCGAATGGTTCGCATTCAAGAACAACCCACTCGGGCGATCTAAATGCATGTTTCTAACATATCCTAAACTGCTTAAAACGGAATATGAAGGATCAACCACCTTCTGAAACCAGGCCGCCAAGGCATTTGCAAAGATCAGCATACATAAAAGTCCGACAAGGCTCTTTGGTATATCTTTTTGGGTGGAAACCAGGATATAAATAATAATCCCGACAATAATGTAAATTAGGTCATTGATTCCAAGTTCGATGACTTCCGACCCAACCTGGCGTACAACGCAGTAAATCAATAACAGCAGAAGCGATAGATAAGAAAGAGATACTCTGCTGATTGAATGTAATCCGAATGACTTTCTGAAGCTACAGAAGCCCCCAAGACCGGCAATAAAAACGTAGCCTGGCCACCGAAACGCTGGATCCATTGATGCCCCCATTACTAATAAGGTCATTAACGCGAAGAATCCGAATGCAATGCCAAGCGGCGCGAGAACTGAATGGTGAATTTTTTCTGTCATTCTTGCACCGAGATGATCATTGCTATCTAGGCCGGATCTCCTCCTTAGTAAGATCGCTGATTAAGCTATCAAACTGATCGACCCATCTTTTGCCATTTCGCTCCGCATCGAGCCAATTCCGCCCATTATTACCAAGCATATCTGCCAGGTCAGGTTCCTCAGACAATTCAACTATAGCATCAAGCCAGGGTTGACTATCATCAACGGTCAAAACTCGACCTGTTTTTTTGTCGCATACTATTTCTGCCATACCACCACGATCGCTAGTTAAGATAGGTCGCTTCTGCTCGTAAGCTTCGTAAGCAACAGTGCTTAGAGGCTCCTCCCAAAGCGAAGGGAAGAGAATCGCATTCGACCTAGCAATCAATTCGCATTTTTTATCGCCCGTAACCCAGCCTGCGTAGCTAAATCGATCGGGGCAATCCTGGCATAACGCTAGAACTTCACTCTTCATTAGTCCATCTCCTGCTATCACTAAACGACAATTTTCTAGTCTCTTTGATTGAAACAAAGACAATAAGAATCCAAGGCCTTTCTCAGGGATCATTCGCCCCAAAAACAGAAATTGACTTCGCTTTACTTTCAATCCTAGGGGCTCTTTAGTTTCCCAGCTATGGTGGAGAATTCGAATCTTGTCAGGATACCAGTCAGCTGCAGCAAAGTGATCACCCATAGCCTTACTTACAGCAACCCATCCGGCGACATGATCAAACCACCTCCGATGAATAGCCCATAGGTAGCTAACGCTCAGCGCAAGGGATGGCAGCCGCCCTAGCCAATCTCCCCTTACTGCTTGGATTGAATAGCCACAGATCGAAGGAGACTTCACTATCCCATCCTTTCGATCTAATACTCCACTTAAAGTCAACGGTCGATAATTGTGGAGCCACTGAACAATAGGAACTCTAAGCCTCTTTGCTAACGAATAGACACCAATTGAGACGACGGGAAGAATGTTATGTGCAATCCAAACATCCGCCGCATGCTTTTGGTGAAGCCGTTCCAGCTCCGTCAACACAGGGTCATTATAAATCAACAGAAATGGCTTCAAGAGGGAACTCGGAGCAGATGTTTCTTCCCACTCTTTAGACGATCTAATAAATCTCTCAACTTTGTGGCCATTCGCCCTTAGATGCAGCGCCATCCGATCAACTGAATTCTCCTCGCCCCCCTTTTCTCTGTATCTGTTAAATATCTGGATGATTCTCATCGACACGCATACGTGACCACTGCGGCTAAATAACGCACGACGGTCAACCTTTGGTCAATTGATTTTCTTCAACTCTCACTGGAGCGACACTAACTGGCTGCACGTAACCACCCAGTGCCCGACTCAATGCCATTGCTACAAACATCCAGAAGTAAAAGTTCACAGGAAATACAGTCAATGCATCTTGATTAGTAAGTGCCGCTAGCCCTAAACCGGCCGCACCTGCCAATGCAATCAAAAATGCTTTCTGTTCGGATGGATTGTTGCAGCGGAAGTAGGAACGGTGGATTCGAAACAAGTATATGGTCAAAATGATGGCAACGATCACTGCGGGGACATAACCAAACTTAATTATAAGATAGGTTATTAAATCGTGTGTCAGCCAGTCTTCTCTAGAGAAGGTTCTGCCGTCAAGTGTTATACCAAACGGAGTCCACAACGAACTATCATTTGCGAGATTCTCAAATCCCCACAATCTAGCCTGCCAAGTCTGAGTTCGAAAAATTAGATTTTCTATTTCGCTTCCAGGAATGACGAAGCCCTTTTTGAAAATGCCTATAATTGCAGTTGGGAAGAGAAAGAAGCACATAATCATACTGGCTAAGGCACCATAGAAAACTATTACGCCTGCTCGAAACTTGAATAGGAAATATGCCACGAATGCCAAGAGACCGCTGAACCAGCCCGCCCTGGTAAAAGTTGATATAGCTGTAGCAATGAATAGAGGAGCAATCAAAATCGACCACCATCCCATAAGATGATACCTTCCGGCTTTACCAGGCCTCTTGAAGGGAATAATCACAACAAAACACAAGATCATCATCATCGTTGAGAGTGTGTGGGCACTATTTAGAGTCGACGCATTTAGACGATAGTCTGTAAAGGATACCCCCCTGCCAATGTGTCTGGATTCGCCGGAAAATCCAGTCTCTAGATAAAAGCGTTCAAAGGAGGCCAGGCCAAAGAAGTGTTGTTTAAGACCATAAATTGCCACAGGCACGAATAGCAGTACCGCAAACCTTAATAGCCTACACTGTTTTTCAGCATCAGGAAAGAGGATAGGAAACACAAATAGCAGGACAACGTAAGAGGCAGCATTGGCTAAGGTGGCAATACTTGCGAACACACTAGCTTCAGCTGTAAGTAATCGGACGGCCGCAAGCCCAACGAAAAGAATAGTTGAGAATACAATCAGGATAACATTAGTACGCCCCTTACTGCCAGACCAGCTTGCGCTAGGCAGGATTCCTACGCAGACGCCAAGCAATACGGCAGGTGAATAGGCGAGAACGAAAAAGATGTCAATGTACTGGAAGTTGCTATCAAGTACTATAAGTCGTTTAAAGAGATCTAAACACGATGTCGAGATTAGAACCAGCACGAATCCGTAATGTGGCCTTATCAGGCTAACAAGAATGGACAGGACCGCAAAAAGCTTAGTAATTTCCCGGAACTTATTTACTCCGGACGAGAAAATCGTTATAGTTGACCACAATGCAACTATAGATATCACTATCACTAATAGGCCACTAAACAATCGATTATTCATAGAGATCTACCCTGGTTAGACAAATTGAGTATTAGCGTAAGTTTTGCGATTAGCTGCACAAAATAGCACAAAAAGACGGCAATGATGGCTGCCCAAATTCCAAGCCACTGGATGAAAGCCATCAACGATACCAGAAACACAAGAACTGACGCAGCTTGAATTATGAATATAGTGGAATCACATCCATGGGCGTATACGATGCTATGAAGTACATTACTAGCTTGAATAGTCGCCTGAAGAATGAAGAAGACAGGTAGCAGTACGTAATAATCAAGATATCCGACTTTATCGTAGGTTTTTAGTAAAATGTATGCGACCGGAGCGGTAAACAATAGTCCTAGCAATTGAGCAGACCACAGAAGGCCCACTAATTTCTTTGCCGCAATCCATGCATCCGTTAACTGGTGGTTTCGAACCATAGTAACTATAGTTGGAGTACGCTTGATGATAATACTTGTGTCAAGTAACGAACGCCATGCCATACTTATACTATTGTATATGATGTACGAGGCTAACGCGACCTCAGCTACATATTTTTCTAAAACGATTTTGTCAGCAATTATTGGCAAACGAGTAAGTGAGTTGACCATTAGATAGACAAATCCTACAGATATACCTTGTTTCATCCAATTTACATCCAGCTTACCTCTAGTATATTCGCCATATTCTTTTGAATTAAGCATTAGCACTCCAGCCAATACGCCTAATGCAGTACCAGCAGCCCAGAAGATTGCTATGGTTGTAGCGTTTTGCGATCTGGCAGAAAGGTTTAGATAAAGTATAAGTGGGGCGACCCAGATTCCATATCGCATGAAACTGATCAACGCTACCTCTTTTGCATGTTTCAAGTTCGAATGTAACTTAACTATTTCTTGGCACCAATTATCTAGAATGAGAAGAATCCAGAAGATTAAACCCGCTAACGCTGGACTATAACCTATGATTGATGAACCGATATAGAGCGCGAGAGTTATGAATACGGTACTAGCAGCCAGGAAGGCAACCATATTGCAAATATAGTAAGATCGAAGCTCTACGCGGTCACCAAGCATCTGGCGATACGCATAGTTTGAAAACTCTAGCCCAAGAAAAGGAGACAGAAAAGCAATCTGAGCTCCTAGTATCGCATAACACACAATTTCCTGTGGACTTAACAGTGAGATTATTGACAAAGACAGAGCTGTCTTCGCTCCAATCGTGACGATTCTCACAAACGAACTTAGCAGAATTTCTTTGCCATCCCCATTGGACTGGTTGATCCACTTCTTCAGTTGCAATTTGATGTAATTATCGTTGAAAAACAATTTTACTACGTTCTATGGCTGAGGGATTAGGGTTCCACACATGACCGTACTATCCGGGCGTCATTTCTTCTATTGTTGCAATGGATACAGCGGCCTCAGGCTTACCGCTAAGGCCGAAAACGGCACATAAACAACCTTTGGAATCATTTCAGCTTTTTTTTAGCTTTCTTCTGGGCGCGACGCTGAGCTCTAGGATTACTTGAGCCACCCAGTTTGCGTCGAATACTCAAAAGGCTACGAATCAGCCAGTTACCATTCAGATGCACGCCTCTGAAAGTTATATCTTGTCTCGTTTTACGTATAATCGTATGTTTATATTCCTTACCAAAGGTCATCAGGTAATATCCATAGATCAATGCCGGAAGTCGATTTTTCGGTTTAAGGGGCACACAAAGTAGGTCCATTAGTTGGCTGTGTGAGTCGGGTGTGTAGGTGCCACCCAAAAGACGGTAGAAGCTTTGGCCAAGTAATATTGACGGCTTATTCCAGTAGACTGCTTCTATTCCAATGGTCGAGCCAAATGATAATACTGTATTGCATCTAAACATTAACTCATACGAAGAGATCTTTGATTCAGCAGGAATAACTATTATTTTACTGTTAGTCAGTTTTGATATTCCTCTAGTGAACTCGTTAGTTACATCCTTTAAATTAGGGTGTACCCTGAGGTATATACGTAAATGTTCATCGCATTTCGACAAGGACTGCCCAATGCGATTGATACCATCCAATTGGTCATCATAAAATTGTAAACTCCATTCGTCGCCAATTGATGCATACTCATCTTCAGAACTGTTAAAGATGACCACATTGTGCTTCTTTGGGTCCCAATCTTCTGGAAGCATACCCGAGGTTTGTTCGCCAGTATAATCTTGAATTGTTCCGGCTGTTGTACTATTACCTACAATTTTTCGCTTGTAGAATGATGCACCAATTGCCTCGCGTTCGTCGGTGGCGTTGTTCCAAAGTCGATTAATTTCGGCGATCTTTGGGCTGATTGAATGCGGCATTGCGTTCTCAAAGACACCATAATGACGAAGATCTTGCCCACCCTCAGTCGTGCCGTACGGTATTTCAAATTTCTCACACGCTCTTAGGATTGCCCGCAACATTGCATGGCGTCCATTATGCAAATAGACTTTATCAAATCGCTTGTTTTTGAATAAGTTAGAAAGTGCAAAATAAGCCCCCATACTGGAACGCGCGATATTTGAGGTCTCAATCGGATACTCGTTTAAATTTAACTTATTGTCCCGGGTACGGCTAATCATCGTAGATAAGATGCCACGGCCCCAGTCAAATTCCTCATAGGTTGTATCCTCTGCGATTCCTTTGTCTATTGCCTCTTCGGATAAAGAATCGATCACCTTTAAGTCGTCAGTCGAAAGCAACTCATCAAGAAAAATGTGATTAACATTTGAGGGAAATGCCTTCAGGCCCCTGCGGTTCTGCATCTTGCACACATAACATTGCATTCTGTTACCCTTAGGGTTGTATTCGCAAAAATAGTTTCGAGCGCGGCAATTCAAAAAGGTAACTTCATGGCCATGCTCCCAATGTTGCATTGCCGACTCTAAATTTGCTGCATGATAAATTGCCCCGCTCTCATACAAAGTCGCAACAAGAATTTTTTTTGCCATTATTAATAGGTAAACGAAACAAGATCATCCAAGCACTTAGTAAAGTAATAGTCTCAATTTAGCATGATCCCATTCACAAACATTTGGAATTTCAATTGCTTATTGCTGAACTGAAGCACCTTCCCTATCCGGCCGATAACGGCCTCGAATCCAATCTCGATTTAATCGGATCTTGCCATTTGAAAGTTCGAGCCAAGGATGGATATCCGAGTCTAGATCAGGTCGAAGAGCAATAAACGCACAATTATTTGCCAGGAACGGTAAGAAACGGCCGCCTGAATCCAGTATCAGCCTAAATGGTCTTAGCAAATAATACCATGTTCGATTTCGCAATCCTAACAGTCGATTCCAAGGAAAGCGGAGAATCGGCCGAAAATTTACTCTTGGCGTAGCAGTTGGGTCGTAGGTTGCTAACGTCTTTTGCACTTCGCGCTTGGTCCACCTGTATATGAAGTTTGGAATTTCGGTGTTTGCCACCCCGCCAAATTCGCAATTGTTACCATAAACCGCTGAGTGTTCATAATCCTGACCAATTCCAAGAGCAACGCCCAAGCGGGTAATCATGCTATCTATTGGCTCAAATACAACGATGCCTTTCCGAGCTGTTTTATACATTTCTATAAGAGCTCTATGAGGTGAATAGCAATGATGTAGTCCATTATGGACAATTACGAAATCAAATTTCTGCTCAAGGTCATTCAGATTCTCGCAATCTTGATAAGACCAGGAAAACGGCTGGTAAACTGCCTGATCATTATTTTCCATTCTTTTATCAAGATTACTGATCACTACAGCCTTAAGTCCAAGCTTTTCTGCGACATCTCTGTCATGTCGCCCCCCGCATACGATTAGAATCTTGTCTGCACGATTGATTGTGCCATCATCGATGAATTGCTTCAGGAACGAATAGTAATGGTCATATTGAGCTAGATTCGCTTGATCTTTGTTAGTATAAATAGTCACAACTTTTTTGCTAATTGACCTAGTGCTTAACATCAGTGGTGATGAATCTTAACTTGCCACGATCGTGCTGAATTCTTTCGACTGTCCGTATTTGGACAGCGCATTCTTTCTTGAGCTTTTCTTCCAGCACATGCTTTACGCTCTTTAACTGTTCAGCTATTTCAGAAGCTTCACGACGTGCAACAACCTGGACCTCAATGTCATAGTCACTAAATTGATGCACTCTGAATTGCTTTATTGGCTCAGGTTTGTCGTCGAAGATAGTAGTAAGGTACTCACCTGTAAGTATAGTACCGTTCGGAGTTCTTATTGACTCGCTGACGCGGCCTTTGACTGGTGTCATCAATGAATATGGGTGAGGGCAGCCTACTGGCCGGATGATAGTCGCCGCGCAATCACCATTTTCATAGCGAATCAGTGGAAAAGAGTGATTCTCTAGATCGGTAACGTGCAACCTCCCTTCTTTTCCCATAACACTTCTTCCATTCTCGTCTAGGGACTCCACTCTGCGAATATCATTAAATACTCGTAGGCCTACCTTTTCAGGGCCTTCTGCAGCAATCGTGTAGATTTCACATGAGCCATATTGATCGAATACCGCCCCTCCCAGATTGGTTTCCAAAGTTCGTCGTTGTACCGATGAAATTGGGGCCGAAGTTGTCCATATAATCTTTGGTGCATGGAATATGACCCTATTTTCTTCAATATATTCAGCGAGTTCTGCAAGCCCACCAACGTACCCGTGGAGTAGGCGAGGCTTCCTTCGGTTCCATGTTTTGATGAATCTTTTTATGCTCTCTTCATCAATGCTTTCAGCGTTGAGAGGAACTGTCGTCAAAGGCCAATTGGTTACGAAATCTTTTAAACGCTTCCGTCGGCCTACGCCTTGCCTGTAGACTGTCCCATAGTCTTCATTTGGATTTATCCCCCACCACGACTTCATTCGCCACAGTGCTGCGGCACGATTGATTGATCGCGGATGATATACAGTGAGAGGTTCGCCAGTGCTACCTCCGGTCGTCACTTTGTTCAAATTGCTTAGGCTCGCCCCATCATGAATTATATCTCTGGCGTACTCTGCAATTTCGCCGCGAGTTAATGGAGGCAACCGTTCAAAGTCACTCCAATCCTTCAGGTCACCGGGCTCAAATCCAACACTTCTATATTTCTGCAAATAAAACTCACTGTGTCGGTAGGCTTCGGCAACGAGCCGCCTTGTTCTTTGCCATGCCAGGTCCTCCAGATAATCATGTGATCTCGTTTCCACGTGACACAATTTTTGATAGTAGTCGTATGAACCTGGTTTTAAGAGGTTATACTTCCACATAAACAAAGAGTGGTATTTGTTTGTCCGAGCCATTTCGAATTGAATTTACCTCAAATCTTCTACTTAGGAATCATGGCTTAGTAAGCCTATATTGTTAATTCTATGTTCGGCTTTCCAAAGAGTATGTTTGCGGCGCGAACGAACAAATTTTGGTTCAGCATCTTATAGCATCTAAATTATTCGACTATTTCACTAGGAAATCAAAATCCTAAGTGAATTTGTTTCGATTGCTTTGAAGAATAAGAAAGCTATTCAAGAAGTCGAGGTAACACACGCGTGAAACCATAAAGAAGGCAAAATACACTAACAAATCAATTAACGCTCCCTTGCGCTTGAGCCAATTGCTCTTTCTGACCAACATCTATCCAATCTTCCACAATTTCAAATGCGCCCACTGAATCGCCTTGTTTAATGATCGCATCAAACAAGCTTGTTATGGGATAGAATTGTTTAGGCACCTGTCTGACGACCTCAGGCGAAATGACATAAATTCCAGCATTGATCATCCGCTCCAACATAGGCTTTTCTTCTATCGAGATTACGTGACCATTATTCGACACTTCTATACACCCAAAAGGCACTGAATGGAGATAACGACGCACTCCAATTGTGGCTTTGAGCTCCGCGCTATTGTGATAACTCAAAA
>MDTC01043552.1_pt1 | contig 15665 bp, 14 predicted proteins | sample 811181 | NCBI WGS metagenome assembly MDTC01 (sample SAMN05326644, study PRJNA326480) | marine metagenome | isolation source: seawater | place: Pacific Ocean: North | collected 2011
CGAGAGGTGTTCCTGAGTTTAATTTGGTCTTTAGTTAGGTCAATCATTTTACTGTTCTCTTAGTCGGGTTCTTTTTCTTAATGTTATTCTTGAATTCTGAAATTATTTCATCAGTGTGCTGACCGCATTTGGGAGGTGCAAGCCGATACGTCACAGGTGTTTTGCTGAATTTGACTGGATTTCCGATTAAATCTATTGATCCATTATGAAACCTTTCATCTTTCATATTAATCTTCATATTTCTAGCCGATACTTGTTCTGAATTAAAGACTTCTGAAATTTTGTTTATGGAGCCTCCAGGTATTTTATGCTTATCCATTTCTTTTACTAAGAACTTCTTTGGAAGTTTCTTAATTTCTTCAGACAAGATTTTTAATAGCTCTATTCTGTTGTGCACACGATTGGCGTTGGTGGCATAACGCACATTTTTTGCTAAGTCAGCACAACCAATCACCTGACAAAACCGAATAAACTGACTGTCATTACCGACGGCAACAATGACATGGCCATCAGCTGACTCAAAAACCTGATACGGCACAATGTTAGGATGCTGATTTCCCAGTCTATTTGGTTCTTTTCCTGATATCAAATAATTAGTTCCAGCATTGATGAGCCACGATATCTGCGTGTCTACAAGGCTAATGTCGATATGTTGTCCACTACCAGTTACATTACGATGCTGCATGGCCGCCAAAATAGCTGTGCATGAATACAAACCGCAAACGACATCGGCTATTCCAACACCAACCTTCATAGGTTCACCTTCAGGTTCACCGGTGATGCTCATTATGCCCCCGAACGCTTGAGCCAACAAGTCATAACCTGGTTGATGGGAGTTAGGTCCAGTTTGTCCAAATCCGGATATTGAACAGTAAATGAGCTTTGGGTATTCTGTAGCCAGTGACTGATAATCAAGGCCATATTTGGCTAAACTGCCAACCTTAAAATTTTCAATCAAAACATCGGAATGGTTTAATAATTCTTTTAAAGTATTGCGACCTTCTTTTGTTGAAATATCAAGGGAGATAGAGCGTTTGTTCCGATTTGAAGACAGATAATAAGCACTTTCTTTAGTGGGTTTTTTATTCCTATCTTTAACGTATGGGGGACCCCAAGCACGGGTGTCATCACCGAACTCAGGTCGTTCTACTTTAATGATATCTGCACCATAATCTCCGAGTAGTTGAGTACAGGTTGGCCCCGCTAAAATACGAGACATGTCAAGAACCCTGACCCCTTCAAGAGGGCCTACACCTTTTTGCGCCATGTTCCTTTGATTTTTTTTCGCCACTGGGAATCATTTCGTTACAGTTCTTGATTACTGCCTACAATAGTCTAATGCTTGAGGTTACACCTAATAAATAAAGTTAATAATTATTATAAGATGCACTTGAGTTAAGATATGATTTTGGCTCCCTTTGTGATGTTTTGCATTAATTTTTGTTAGCCTTTATTAATCTTCGCTTACGTTGTGTGAAATCTTCTTAAGAAATTTTGTTGATCCACATCAGAAATTTTTCATGGATTTAATCCTCATTGCCCTGAATACTTGACTTAATCAAAGAGTTTATTACCGAAAATATATATGGGAATAGGGAGAAACAATATGACTCGTAAACTTCATCGAAAAGAAGAAATTGACATCAACAGGAGATTTGGGATGAAAGCGTTGGGCTATGCAGCTGTTGCTGTCGCCACCACCGGCATAGTTCCTAATCTTGACAAATTTGTTCTTAATGAGGCAAATGCAGCTAGTTCTGCAAAGCATAAACTTAGATTTGGTACCATAATTGCTCCTAAAGCGGATAGGTATCTTGCGAGCGGTATGTATCATTTGGCCTCAGCAATTCAAGAAAAAAGTGACGGAGAAATCTCGGTCCAATTATTAGACAAGAACCAAGTGTGCGCAGAAACAGCCTGTGCAAAGAAGGTAGCCAGTGGAGTTTTGGATATAGGTTCTGCATCATCGACGAATTTGAGCCTCGTTGCAGCTTTTTCAAATGCTATTGATTGGCCTATGCTTTGGGCGGGGAGAGATGAGATATTTAATTTCCTGTTTAGCCCAGAAAGTGAAAAGCATTATAGAAGCGTAATGAGAAAAGCATATGGCATGGAAATGCTACATTATTATGGTGACATGAGAAGCATATTTATGGGATTAAAATACAGTGACAAGGGTGACATCAAAACGCCAGCTGAACTCAAAGGAGCCAAGATAAGGATATCTGGTAGTGAAATGTTCCAGAACTTTACAAAGAGTCTTGGAATGAACCCGATTCCGCTGGCCTGGGTGGAAACCTTGGAAGGAATGAAATCTGGAGTTGTAGATGCCATGGAGACATTCCCCTCTGCAGCAGCAGGTTATGGAATGACTAAAGTATCTGCTCAAGCTATTGACGTAAATTTCTCGCCTGGAGTTTGTCCTGCTTTCTTAGCCAGCAAGAGTTTTGATAAAATGCCGGGACGATTACAAGAGGTTGTTTATGAATCTGCCTGGGAAGCACAAAAGTTAGCCTATGAGGAAGGCATAAAAGCAAACAACGAAATAGTAGGTAGTGGAGGATCACCAACTGCAGATAGCGAATACCAAAAAGTTCCTATGAGAGACATCAGATTGACTGATAATGAACGTTCAGCTTTTGCAGATCTAGGAGGAGTTGAGAAGAATATGAACCTTTACAGCTCTATAAGATCACAGCTAGATAAAATTGGAGGTTATGACGTCTATAATGTTATGAAAGAGCAGGCGGATAGCCTTAAAGGTAAACCAATAAACATGAAGAAGTGGTGGACTTAATCTAATGAATATAAAGTCCTAATTTTCGTGAAACCTCTTGAATTAGGACCTTATTTATTCTTAGTTTAGCATATGTTCTTAATTGCTTGGGTAATAAGTATTATTTTATAGGCTATGTTTAGTATATCTTTTGATGGTATAATTACCAGAATAGAGCGTTATGTTATGCTGCTCAGCTATATGACGCTCATTTTAATTGTTAGTTTAGAAACTTTGCGTCGGATGCTGACTGGTGAACAATTTGGTTGGGGGCCGGATGTTTCAATGTATGCGTTCGTTTGGTTGGCTTGGTTCGCTATGTCAGCAAACCTCAGATCTGGAAAGCAATTGTCATTCATGACATTTAGGGAAATGATGCCAAAGAAGATAAGGAAGGCATTTGAAATTCTCGATTATTTAATCTGGTTAGTGGTGGGCTCCGTAGTCTTTTTTACCTCTGTAGAAGTCGTCATGGACGATTTTCGACTGGGGCGGCATGTTTTTGGCACTAATATCCCGATGGCTGCTGCCAGTTTGGCTGTGCCTGCAGGTTGGTTTTTTGCGATGATTAGAATTATGCAAAATATGTATAAGATAATTCGAAATTTAGATGGTACTGAAGAGAAAGAAAAGAATCTCATTGTTAGCTAAAAGGCTTAAATCACTTTAGGAGAAATTTGGTTGGATTTAACTTTATTGATTTCTGGCATAGCCATTCTAATGTTCTTACTAGGAACTCCAGTTTTGCTGGTTATTTCAGGTTGGGTCATTGCAACTTCCTATTTTGTAGTAGAGTTTCCACTACTGAATGTTGGGGTTACATCCAATGAAGCCGTGCTTATCTATGTGTTTCTTGCAGTTCCGTTATTTGTCGCTACTGGTGATTTGTTGACAGCGGGAGGTATTTCCCAAAAGTTGGTTAGGTTTGCTCGAAGCACAGTTCCGTTTTTACCAGGTGCAACAGCCGCCACTACTATGGTTTCTTGTGGATTGTTTGCAGCCGTAAGCGGCTCTAATGCCGCGACTGCAGCAACAATGGGAAGGTTGTTGGGTCCTGAACTGGAAAAAAAAGGAGTTGATCGAGGCTTGTCTGCGGCTCTTGTTGCCGCTGGAGGGACGGTTGGAGTCATAATACCCCCATCAGTCATGTTCCTAATATATGGTGTGACAGTTGATGTTTCGTCTGTAGATTTATTTGTTGGAGGAATAATCCCAGGTATACTTATGGTGCTGGTTTTAGTCTCGACTGCAGTTTTCCTAACTCGAAATAAAGAGCCTACACAGGGTTTTAAAGCATTTAATTTGTTGAGAATAGTCAAGAATGGCATGAATGCCTGGTTAGGATTTGTTGCTATCGGAATAATTCTCTTTGGTATTTATTGGGGTTATTTTAGTCCAACTGAGGCGGCCGGGGTGGTGACTTTATATTGTATGCTTGCCGGCATCTTCATCAGCCGAGAATTAAAATTTCGTGATATTCCAGACATATTGATGCAAAGTGCGTCTCTTACGGGACTGATTGTTCCATTGGTGGTTTTCTCTGTTCAATTCCAGCAAGTTGCCTCTGTTCTCGGTCTTTCCCAATTATTACAGGAATCAATCACATCAATTGGGATAGAATATGGTGTATATCTGTCTATACTGTTAATGATGGTGATCATTATTCTGGTTGGGGCTATTACGGAGTCTACAGCTGTCGTATTAATTTTGGGACCTATTCTGGCACCTATTGCTGATCACTTCAACATCGATCCTGTTCATTGGGGGGTCGTTTTTGTCATCGGAACTACGATTGGTTTTGTCACGCCACCCTATGGTTTGAATTTATTTGTTGTTTCGGGTGTAATGAATGTACCTTATCCTTCAGTGATGAAGAATATTCTAAAATTACTACTGCCATTATTTGTTCTTTGGGGGTTGATTACCTTTCTGCCCTGGACGACCACTGCCCTTTTACCTAATCAGTAAAAACTGATCTAAGCTAATTTTTTAAGGAAAAACATATGAAGCCTAATTTTCTTTTTATACAAACTGACCAAATGACGGCTTTTGCTCTCAATCAGTATGGGAACCCATTAGTTAAAACTCCAAATATCGACAAACTTGCTAAAAGAGGTGTGGTTTTCCAAAATGCTTATTGTAACAATCCAATTTGTGCTTCCTCAAGATTTTCTATGATGTCTGGGCAATTATCATCACGAGTCGGAGCCTATGATAATGCAGCAGAATTTCCAGCTCAAACACCTACTTTCGCGCACTATTTGGTTGATTTAGGGTACCACACCTGTCTTTCTGGAAAAATGCATTTTGTAGGTCCAGATCAATTGCATGGGTTCCAAGAACGGGTAACAACTGACATCTACCCATCTGATTTTGGTTGGACTCCGGATTGGCTAGCTGAGGGGCATCAGTTGCCTCCTTCAGGCATGTCAATGAGATCAGTAGTTGAGGCAGGTATATCTGAAAGATCTTTGCAGATCGACTATGATGAGGAGGCTTGCCACCAGGCTGAGGTTAAGTTGTGGGACTATGCACGCAATCACCCTGGGGAGCCTTTTTTCTTGGCAGTTAGTTTTACACATCCTCATAACCCTTTTACCACCCAGTCAAAATATTGGAACCTTTACAATCATAAAGATATCAATATGCCACTGGTTCCAGGAAAACCGGTTAAAGAAAGAGATCCTTGGTCTCAACGATACTACTATTTGATCCGTAACGATGAACATGAAGTAGCCAACGAAGATATTCGTAATGCTCGTCATGCATATTATGGGATGGTGAGTTATATGGATCACATGGTGGGAAGACTACAGAACGTATTGGAAGAGAGTGGATTGAATGAAAACACTGTGGTCATTTTCACTGCTGACCATGGTGAGATGTTAGGAGAAAGGGGCATGTGGTATAAATTCAATCCATTTGAATGGTCATTACGCATTCCCATGATTGTGGCGGCCCCCGGTGGATTGGAGGGGGTGAAAGAAAGTACACTAGTTTCCTTAGTTGATTTGCTTCCAACTTTTGTTGATTTTGCGTCTCCTGGACACAAAGTAGAACCAGTTGATTCCATTGATGGAAAATCGATCAAGCCCATGCTTTACGGCAAAAAAATTGATCTGCCAGATGAGGTGATGATCGAGTTTACTGCTGAAGGCACTTATGCTCCTGCTTTGATTCTTCGCAAAGGTGATTGGAAGTACATTTATTGTGAAACGGATCCAGGAATGATGTTTAATTTAGCAGAAGACCCGAACGAGACGTCCAATCTGTGCCAAGTGCCAGAATTTGAAGAGAAGGCAAGAGAAATGGTTTGTGATATATTAAATCGTTGGAACCCTGTCGAGATGAAGAAAGATATAATTGCTAGTCAACAGAGAAGACATTTTGTCCAACGTGTATTAATGAAAGGAACTTCGAGGGCATGGGATTTTCAACCATATTTTGATGCATCAAAGCAATATCTGAGGACTGGCAATAGTCCGACTGCGGTGAAAGGTAGAGCACGGTTTCCATTAGTTTCAGAAAAACCTAAGGATAATCCTAGGAGTTAGTTTTCTTTTTAAACCTACTGAGCGGTAATCTGTTGTTTGCCAATGTTGTTTTGCATGGCACTATAAAATGCATCTAGAGTGTTAGTTTTATGATGATCGGTATGTTGAATTAGTGAAATCACCCTTTGAATTGGGGGCGAACCAAAAGGTACAAGATATAATGAGTCTCTTAAATGGGGCCTTACGGAAGAAATTGGTAGTATTCCAACACCTAGTCCTTTTTGAATCATTACTTGAAATGTTTCCAAGGTATCTATCTCCATTATAGGGTCAACTTTTATGTTGCGACTTCTTAATACTTCTTCAATTCTAAGGCTTACCTCTGCTTTTCGATTAAAACTTATAAGGGAATTATTTTTTAATAGTGATCTGTCGGTTTGGCCCGTTAGATTTTTTGGAGCTAGTACCACCAATGGCTCACTAAGAATATGTCTGGAAAGAAGTTGTTGATCTAGAACCTTTGGTTCAGAAATCACAGCAGCATCAAGCTTTCCAGCCAAAACTTGACTGATCAGTTCATCAGTTAAGTATGAAAAAACACGTATCTGGAGGTTTCGGTATTTCTTTCTTAACCAAAGCAGTGTTTCTGGAAGCAGAAAAGAGATTCCCGGTATGGTTCCAATTCTTATCGATCCAGAAAGCTGGCCAGATACACTAAGGTTATTCACTAGTCTATCACTTCTCTCCACAATATCTTTTACTTGTTCTAATATTAGTTTCGCTGAATTACTTAACCGAGGAGGACGAACGTTTCGTTCAAAAAGTTCTAACCTTAGCTGTTCCTCTAAAGTTTTCATTTGCATGCTAACTGCCGCCTGAGTTATGCACATTACCTCAGCTGCGGCATGGAAGCTTCCGGTATCAGCTATAGCAATGAATGTCTTTAAGTATTTAATGTGCACAATTTATCTTAAGCATTTCTTAAGATGTACTTCAAGCTCATTATTTTGACTGAAGAAGTTGATTGTGGTTTATTTGATCATACACAAACACTAATCGATATTTAGAATCAGGATAATTTTGGAGCATGTTATGCCACATCTCGACGCAAACGCAGAACTTCTCCGTCGCCAACGAGAGATAGTAGATAGAAAAACCCTGAAGAAATTCACAAAACGGCGTGATCTGCCAGGCCTGTTGTATTTTTTTGGACTTCTAACTTGCATAGTAGGATCGGGTTATATCGTTTTTCTTTCAACTAGTTGGGGATGGCTTTTATGGCCGGCAATGTTATTTCATGGAATAATGCTCAGCCATCTTTTTGCACCTTTACATGAGACTAGTCATGGTACAGCTTTCAGAACACGGTGGATCAATGAAGCTATTTTATGGTTTTGTGGAATCGTAACTATTTGGCCTCCAATATATTTTCGATACGACCACGCTGGGCATCATACATATGCACAGGAACCTGGAAAAGATCCAGAACTTGTCTTACCAGCCCCACGTTCATTGATGGAATACATTTATTATGTATCTGCCATACATCTATGGATAAAGAATTTTGGTTGGCTTTTCAGGCATGCTAGAGGTTATATGCATCCATTCAATAGGCAGTTTGTACCCGATGAAGATTTGTGGAGAATTTATTTGGAAGCTAGAATTATGTTAGCGGTATATGCGGCATTGATTATAGGTTCTATTTATTTTCAAACTTGGTCTGTATTGATTTATTGGGCTATTCCAACTGTTATTGGAGTACCAGTAGCTAGAATGTTAAGGGTAGCTGATCATACTGGCTGTCCCGAGGAACCAGATTTACATACATATGCTAGAACTGTGACGACAGATCTTTTAACCAGGTTCTTTTGTTGGAATATGTCCTATCATTGTGAACACCACCTGGCCCCATCCGTCCCTTTTCATCAACTTAAGAAGTTGCACGAGGAAGTAGGAGATCAGATGAACTCGGTAGGGAAAGGGTATATTGCTGTTCAATGGGAAGTATTAACCAAACATCTGTCGGGAGTATTCCCTAAACGGAAGAAAGTCCAACCGCTATCAAAGAAAATTTAGTAAAAGAGAGTAATGAGTTACATTTTAGTCTCGAACTAGTGCTTGCTGGAAGATCAAGTGGAAAGTATGAATGTAAAAGACTGGGTTTTTGCAATTTCGGCTGGTGAGGTTGAAGAAGAAGATGTAATGCCAGCTGAAATCGATGGATGGGATATTGCAATCTATCGGGCCAAGGGGAAGTTTTATGCTACCCATGATAAGTGTACCCATGGGGACGCTTATTTGTCTGAAGGTGTTGTAGTTGGGGAAGTCATAGAATGTCCACTTCATCAGGGAAGATTTTGTATCAAAACAGGTAAGGCTTTAAGCGCACCTGTGTCCAAACCGATAGAGACATTTGAAACCAAATTGGAAGCTGGTAACGTTTATGTACGGCTTAAGGAGGCATGATGATTAGTGACCCTCGGGGACTCAAAATAACAGGGGCAACCCGTGACCAAGCTAATAAATTTGAAGAAGTAATTAAGGAATACTTAGATTATAGGCTTTCTGCTTATCCCTCTCTAAAGGAGCTTTGTGAAAATGCTCCAGCTTTTGCTATGGCTCATATCTTGAAAGGGTTCTTATTACTATCAATGGGAACAACAGCTACTGTCACAGGGGCAAAAATATGTGCCGACCATGTCCGGAAGATGGAAAATTTGACAAAGAGAGAAAGATTGCATCTCAAGGCACTAGATTTTTGGATTTCAGGGGATACTAAAGCTTCTTGCTTAATTTGGGATGAGATATTATTTTCAGAACCTCTCGACATATTGGCCATAAAACTGCAGCATTTTTCACTTTTCTGGTTAGGTGAATCTTTTCACATGCGGGCGACAATTTCTAGAGTATTCCCACACTGGGATGCAAGCTTATATGGTTTTGCACAATTGCAAGGAATGTACGCATTTGCCTTGGAAGAGTGTGGCGATTATAATAATGCTGAACGCTTGGGTCGTGAAGCAGTAGAACGGCATCCACAAGATTTATGGGCTATTCATGCGGTAGCACATGTATACGAGATGCAAAGTAACCTAAAAGCGGGTATCCACTGGTTAAATCAGCCGCTCAGCGAATGGAAAGACCGTAACCCATTTAAGGATCACCTGTGGTGGCACACAGCTTTATTCGCCTTAGAGAAAGGAGAGTTCAAACAGGTCTTGCGTCTCTATGATGAAGCAGTTTGGCCTGATGATAAGAGTTTTTATTTGGATATACAAAACGCAGCTTCTCTCCTTGCAAGGCTTGAATCATTTGGAGTTGATGTCGGTGATAGATGGAATTCATTAGGCGTGGTTTCTGACGAAAAAATAGGAGATCATGTTCTTTGTTTTACTGAACCACATTATACTATGGCTTTGGGGAGAACAGGCAGGGAAAGTGCAATCGTTAAACAGGTAAATTCTCTTGAGAGGCTAAAGAATTCGACGACTGAGGATAGTAAGAGAACGGTTGAGACCTTAGCCATTCCAATCTGTTCAGCTATCAGAGATTATTATAAGCGAGATTATGTTTCTACTGTGAATCAATTACTCCCAATAAGATACAGTTACCAACCGATAGGAGGAAGCCACGCTCAAAGAGATGTTTTCAATATTTTTCTTATAGATGCGGCCATAAAATCTGATCAATTTGATTTAGCAACTTCTTTATTATCAGAAAGGGTTGCTTTGCACCCGAATAGCTTTGGTTCCTGGGTGAAATATGCAGAACTTTTGGAGAATACCGGAAAGCTTGGGATGGCAAAGCATGCTCGCAGTCAAGCTAACCGCATAGCTACGTTGAACTAAAGCAAATGCAAGTAATACTAAAAAGTAAGAGATTATCAAAGACTATCAATATTGAGAAAAATGAAAATGTTCTTTTTGCAGGACTAAGACAAGGGCTCAAATTACCTTATTCCTGTGCAAGTGGAACATGTGGCACCTGTCAGGCAAAAATAGTTGGTGGGGAGTTTCTTGATGCATGGCCTTCCGCAGCTGCAAAAAAATTTATTCCGGATGGAAGTGGAAGGCTACTAATGTGTCAAGCCTTGTGCGAAAGTAATGCCGAATTACGGATGATTGGACCTTTTGGTATCAACCCTGACAATGTAATAGTTCCTGATTATTGTGATGGGACTCTGGTAAGTAAAAAACTCTTAACAGAAGATGTTCTCACCTTTAATATTTCCAGCTTGAGAGACTTTAGATATAAAGCTGGGCAATTCGCCATGCTTCAAATTCCGGGTATCACGGGCTGGAGAGCTTATTCGATGAGCAACCTCTCAACTCCAAATGAGTATACGGAGTTTCTTATAAGAAAAGTACCAGGGGGTAAGGTTTCAGACTGGATTTTCAATGAAGCAAATTTAGGAGACAAAGTAAGAATTTTCGGGCCATTAGGCAGCGCAATACTTCAGCCAGATGAAGGGGATGAAAATGTTTGCTGTATTTGCGGTGGCAGTGGAATTGCTGGTATCATAGCTATGATGGAGGATGCTTGTGCCAAAGGTCATCTCACAAAAAATAAAATGCAAGTATTTTTTGGCCTACGCTCTGAGGCGGATAATTTTTTCCTGGATCGACTTTCTGAATTAGTGGTTAAAGCAAATGGGGCATTATCGGTCACGGTAGTTTATTCAGAACACAAGTCTTTAGAAGAAGTACAAACAAACTTTCCTGGTATAAAGGTAAAAATTGGTTTGGTTCATGAAGTTGCGTTTCAAAGCATAGCTGAAGTTGAACCAAATAAGGATACTTGGTTTTTGGCGGGTCCCCCCATAGTGGTTGATTTAAGTGAAGAGGAACTTTTGCAAAAACTCAATGTTTGCAGCAGTAAAATTCGTTTGGATAGATTCGGTTAGGGGCTTTTATTGACTTTTGATACACTTACTATCGCTAATAATACCAATACGGTCCTAGGATCTGGAGTTATCAACACATTACCCAAGAATTTAGAGCAATTGGGAATTACTAAACCTCTGATATGCACAGATCAGGGAATTTTAGAGGCAGGTATATGTGAAATATTGAAAGACAACTTACAGGATAACGTGATAGCTAAGTTCTTTCACTCAACACCTGCAAATCCCGGAGAGATAGATGTTTTTAGAGCTGCAGAAATGTTTGAAGAAGAGAGGTGTGATGGAGTCATTGGGCTTGGGGGAGGATCTTCCCTTGATCTTGCCAAAACAGTTGCTCTCGTTTCTACCCATCCTGGAGAATTAGAGCAATATGCAGTACATAGGAACGGGGGGTATAAAATAGGCTCCATTGCACCATTGATAGCAATTCCGACTACCTCAGGAACTGGTTCTGAGGTTGCTCGAGCAAGTGTAATAATTTTAAACTCAGGTGAAAAAAGAATTATTGCTAGTCCGCAAATGATACCCAAAGTTGCCATTCTTGATCCTGATTTTACCCTAAGTTTATCGCCTTCCTTAACCGCCTCAACAGGTATGGATGCGGTTTCGCACTGTTTAGAGGCGATCTGTTCCCCAGTAAAAAATCCTTCGGCAGAAGCAATAGGCCTTGTTGGGTTGTCAAAATCTATAGGTGAAGGTGCCTTACTAGAAGCATTTGAAAATGGATCAAACGAGAAAGCCCGTTATGACATGCTGGCCGTATCAACTCAGGGAGGTATGGCTTTCTCAAAGGGATTAGGTGCAGTTCACGCCATGAGTCACGCCTGTGGAAAGAATAAAGAATTAAAACTTCATCACGGTACTTTGAATGCTGTTTTATTGCCTTCAGTTTTACGTTTCAATGAAGAACATATTTTAGACAAATTACCCAAAATAAGGACAGCTATGGGCGTCAATGCTAATTCAGATATTTCGCTTACTATAGAAGAACTTAATCGGAAATTTGGTCTCCCTAATAATCTTTGCGAAATGGGTCTGACAGTTGAAATGATTCCCGATCTTGCCCTTCATTGTGTTAAAGACATGTGCTCTGTTACAAATCCAAGAAAAATGGATTTGGAAGCATATATAGAATTATTTGAGGAAGCATTCCAAAAATGACAGAATTTTCTGAGCTTGAGAGAAAAACACTAGATTCTCAATACTTTATTCGCGGAATTGTTCCGGAATGGGATAGCAAGATAGATGAATTTTCTTATGAAAGCCAAATGAGAAGAGAAAAAGGAAACTGCCACTTAGATATCCCATATGGAGATCATTCAAGGCAAGTTTTAGATGTCTTTAAGCCTCAAAATCAAAAGCCTGGGGCATTGCCAGTTTTTGTGTTTTTCCACGGGGGCTACTGGCGAATGTTAGACAAATCAAATTTCGGCAATATAGCTTTTGCGGGAGATGCCATAGGAGCAATCACAGTAATTGTAAATTATCGGTTATTACCTGATTTTGGGTTAGAAAATATTGTGCAGGATTGTTGTGAAGCAACTAGATGGGTAATAGAGAATATAAGAGAATTTGATGGAAATCCTAGAGAAATTGTTTTGTGTGGTCATTCAGCGGGAGCGCAACTTGGGGCACAGGTTTCTGCCGATATCGGTAAATCATTTAAAGGTTTCATTGGTATCTCAGGTGTGTATGATTTAAACCCAATCCAGAAATGTTTTTTGAATGATATTGGATTTCTGGGAAATGACTTAGTCAATAAATATTCTGCGCATTTGGCTATTTCTTCCCTTCCTTGTCCCGGACATTTTTTCTATGGAGAAAAGGAACCTTTAGAATTTCAAAGACAAAGTAAAGAACAAGCAACCTTCTGGAGGAGACCTGGGAGTGATGCTTTTATAAGTTGCTTGGACGGAGAAAACCATGCCACAATCCTTGAACAATTGATGACTCCGAAAAGTAAAATATTAAATAGTTTAAAATACTTATTAGGAGCTTAGGTCCAATCAGATGAGATCAATGCAAATTATCAATTGGGGGAAACCATTAGAACTTCGAGAAATGGAGACTCCAATTCCAAAAGGGTCAGAAGTATTAATTCAAGTTGAAGCATGTGGGGTTTGTCATAGTGACTTACACATAAGATCAGGCTTCTTCGATTTGGGAAAGGGAGAAAAGTTCCCTATTGAAGAGCGTGGTGTTTTTACTCCTTTTACAATGGGGCACGAACCGGTAGGCACTGTTGTTGCTACTGGACAGAGCTCTGATGAAGGTATTATTGGCAAGAGTTTCACTATATATCCCTGGATAAGTTGTGACAAATGTGAACCTTGCATTAACGGTTACACCCAAGTCTGTGATTCCCCAAATATAATTGGGACGCGCGTTGATGGTGCTTACTCTGATTATGTAATCGTTCCTGACAAGAAATATCTTTTTGATTATTCGGGGATAAATGTGGATCTGGCCTGTACCTTGGCTTGCTCAGGCCTAACGACATTTAGTGCCTTAAGAAAAATACAGCCTGAATTTTTAGGATCTCAAGATTGTGTACTGATTATCGGGGCAGGGGGGCTTGGCCTGACAGCTATTTGTTTGCTAAAGTCTATGAGTAAAGCTCGTATCATTGTCTCTGACATTAGTGGAGAGCACCGTCGCATTGCTAAAGATTTAGGCGCCAACTATTGTATTGATCCAGGTGACAATAATTCTATCGAGAATCTCCAGGCATACGCTCATCATAATAATGGTAAAGGAATAGCTGCTACTTTGGATTTAGTAGGTTTGCCGGAAACAATGAAATTTGGCCTTTCGAATCTAAGAAAAGGCGGTCATCATGTGCATGTCGGACTATTTGGTGGAGCACACACTATTTCCCTTCCACCGCTAGCATTTAGAATGCTAAAAATATCAGGATCGTATGTGGGCTCTTTACGAGAATTCAAGGAGCTAATTGATCTAATAAAAAGTGGGATTAAACTTCCGATTCCAATCACTCAAAGACCTTTAAAAGAGGCTTCTTCTGCATTAGATGATCTCGAGGCGGGCAACGTCATTGGTAGAATCGTTTTAAAGCCATAAGTGCAGGATATTTTTCCCAATGTCTTAGCTAGGTGTCTTGGCGTTTTAGTATTAATGTATTCAACATTTATCTTATTGATGCAGCAATAAAATCTAAACAATATGATCTAGCCAGTTCTCTATTATCAGAGAGAGTAGCTTTGCATCCAAATAGTTTTGGTTCTTGACTAAAGTTTGCTGAACTTCTAGAGAATATGGGAAATTTTAGGATGTCAAAAGTTGCATTCAACGAGGTGAATCGCATAGTAACTTCTGCATAAACTAATAATTTCTAGATTCAAGGAAAATGACTCAGTAATTAGTTTATGATATGAGGAAAAATTATTATCCCAATGGAATATAAAATTGGATTCTACTGAGTACATAAAGGACTAATATTAAAACTTGTGATTTTGCCAGCTAAAATTTCAAAATTTAACTTGCTAGAACAACCGTCTTTTGTTGTTGCCAGACCTTTAAGAATAGTAACTGAGTTTGCTGCCTCCATAGACGTGAAAGATATATCCACGTAGGGCTTGCTCGTTTTGAAAACTTCCTCGAATTTCGTGATCGGAAACTCGTTTTTCAAGGCATCATGCATTAGTTCTGATGCTTGCTCATAAACACCGCTACTACTATATTTGACGAAATTGGATGCTATTTCTTTATCCTCTTTAAAAATAGACATAATAAAATAAAATGAGACTCCAACTAGCAGAGCTAATACAATACTAATAATTGCTGCTATTTTGAGGAATTTTTTCATCATTAGTCCTTCACTTAAAAAATAGTACATTATGGAGTTAAGAATACTCTCACTAAGAAATATCAATTCTTCTTAGGTAATTTAGATAATATTCTTTACGGTCAGAGTTTCAAGCTAGAATTATTTGTTCTAGTTAATAAAAGAAGATCCTTGCTAATAAGTAATGTCGCAAATTTGTGGCCTGTGCCATTACTTGGTTAGATTTATCCAAGTTTACTAAGGGTTAGACTTGAAGCAAACAGTTTTAAAACCTAAAGTCTTATTTAGGGAATATTAAGGAGATGATGTGGTGAAGGCTATTAATTTTGACGGCAAAGCTATGGAGTATTTTGGTATTTGGATAGCCAATATTGTTTTGAATGTAGTTACAGTGGGAATTTTTAGTGCTTGGGCAAAAGTAAGAAAACTGAGGTATTTTTATAATAACACGAAAATACTTGGGAATTCTATGTCTTATCATGCCTCTGGATGGCAAATTTTAAAGGGTCGAGCAATCGCCTTTTTCGCAGTCCTTTTTTATGCCTCACTTTCATATTTTTGGCCTATGCTCAATGGTATTGGCTTTTTTATAATCTTAATTTTATTGCCTTGGATAATAAATTCTTCCCTTAGATTTTCCTCTCGGATGATTTCTTATAGAAATATTAGATTTAACTGGCATGGGAG
>MDTC01146657.1_pt1 | contig 15655 bp, 22 predicted proteins | sample 811181 | NCBI WGS metagenome assembly MDTC01 (sample SAMN05326644, study PRJNA326480) | marine metagenome | isolation source: seawater | place: Pacific Ocean: North | collected 2011
ATTGAAAGGATAAAGTCATGATTGGAGCCGGAGCAAGAGCCGTTGCATCTGCTGGCAGGCTCGCCCCCAAGTTCGTAGACAGATCCAAGGCGATTGTCCCTTATGTGGCCGGGAAGATTGGCAAGAAGCCAATGTCATATGGGGGGAAAGCCCTCTCGGCTCTTGGTGTTGGTGCCGGTCTTTTTACGGTCTATGACATTATCGCTTCGTTGCTTGGTGGAGAAGGTCAGCCCGAGGCATTTGCCGAAGGAACGACTGAGTCTCGCACCTCAAGGTACGAACAGACTCTTCAGGACATTCTTGAGCCTTCTCTTTCCGAAGAGTTGGAGCGTTCTAGTTTTCTAGAGAACCTCGCTGGAGCCCAGCAGAGGACAGGCTTCGAGGATGCTCCTGAGATCAGTTCTGATCTGAGAGCCCTGCTTCAGGGGGCGGAGATGGATAAGGTCTTCAAGTCCCGTCAGAAGGTCAACCCCAGCCTCCGAGAGGCCTACGCCAGAGCAGGACTCCTCCCATGAGTCAGATAGGAAGACTGCTTAAATCTATCCGTAGTTCCCTCAAAGGCCCCGCATCGGAAGCCGTGAAGATGGCTACGGGTATCCCCGGTGGGACAACTGTCCGTAACTTTGCCCGCGAGAATCCCCTTACGACCGCTGGTCTGGGTCTAGCGGGGGGTGCTTTTGTTACGGAAGAGATTGGTCTCCCCCTTCTCTCGGGTGCTGCGGGGCAGATAAAGCAGGACTTCTTGGATCCCTTCTCAGTAGCCGGTCGAGAGAGAGAATCCTATCAAGCCTTCGTTGACGCTCAGAACTTCAGGGTCGGAGAAACCCTCAAAGATCAGCGTATAAAAGAGATGGTCCAACGCAACATGGAAATTGTTGCAATGAGGGACCCTCATCTGTTCAATCAGGTGATGTCAGGACGTATTCTACCGCAAGGTGCTGTTGTCTTGGGAGGTCCAAGACGGCAAGATCTCATGGAGGAACTGGCCTACGCGATGGGCACCTCCTCGTCTCCGGAGGAATTCTCCTCCCTCGTCTCGTAGGAATTTGAATCATGGCCGGTACCCCCGCACTCGAAGTTAAGTCATTCCCTGACGTTTTCCAGTACATCAGCGTTATTTGTCGAACCGATGGTTCTGGCAATGTTGCGAACAATCAGATCCTTCACTACTGTGAGCAGGAAACTGTTGTTGACGCGGCATTTATTCGCATGGCTGTTGGTGACGATGATGCTACCTTCACTCTTGAAAAGTGTACTGATGGCACCGCGACTGCCTCTGGCACCGATATGAGTGCTGCTCTCACTCATGCCACCAGCCTTAACAACAAGAAGTCAACCTTTGCTCTTATTGCTACCGAGAACATTGTTCCTGCGGATTCTGCAATTACCCTGAAGGTTACGGGTACTAGCACTGCTACTACCGTTATGGTGACTCTTCGGATCCGTACTCGGGTCGCTTGATGTCAAAGGGATTTGACGAGGAAGGCTTCGTCGCAGGATCGTTTGACCCTGTTAAGGTGTACGACGCTCCTATGGTGGCGTTGTCCCAGATGTTTGAGGGTGAAGCCTCCTTTCGGAGTCTACGAGACACACTCATGGATCCCGCTTCGCTTTCACCGGCGGAGCGGGACTCCTATGTGTCGCGTCTCAAGGAGAGCCTTGGCAATAACCCTCTCTCCAATGCCTTCCTAGATATCGCCCTCAATCCTTTTGTGTGGTTGATGTTTGTCACATCGCCTGCTGCGGGTAAAGCACTCAAGGCTACTGGCGAAGTCTTCACCGGTAAGATGGCCCGGAAGGTCAGTGAGGGCAAGGAGTACTTTGAGTATGTCACTGGCAACTACACGCCACTGGCATCTCTCGGTCTCCTGAATGCCCATCAGTTAGGGGCGGGGACGCCCCTACCTTCCATTCTTGAGTCTGCCGCCACTCGTATCAAGACGCTCACAACCCGTGACATCATGGTCGAGTTGCCTGCAAAGAAGGAAGCCCTTGAAAAGATCTCTGCGAAGTTTGGCGTCAGGGTAAACAGTTTCGATCCCGACGAAGCAGGGAACGCTTTTGCCACCATTAACGGCGAGTCTGTCTCTCTCAAGGAATATCTCAAGAAGTTCAACATTTACGCCTATGTTCAAAGTGCAGGATTGAACAAAGATGTCGTAAGAAAAAACGTAATCGTTGGACAGAACGTCAAACTGATGTTGTTCTCCGGGGGCAAGGATGTTTCCTACACCTTGACCCCTCGTCAGGCAGAAGCCCTCAGCAAGTTCAATGCTGATGAGATCCTTCTTCGCCAGAAGATCAGCAAGGCTCGTGAGGCGGGAGAACTTGAAGAGGCTTCTCTTCTGATCTCCAACCTCCGTAAGAACTTCTCGAGCAAGAAAGATTACCTCAAGAACAATGTGGGAGTCACCGAGGATATTGACTCGGCCAAGAGGCTGGTCATGTCTCCTATTCGTGACTCTGTTCTTCCCTATCCTGACGATATCCCTCTGAGACCCTTTGTGGAAGCAAAGAAGATTTCAGCAATTGACCCCGAGGACATCAGCGGTCGGTGGCTACGTCGTGAGGGATTGATGCCCCTGTTGAATCAGCGTCGAGATTTGATGAAGGCTCGTTACGTCGAGATGTTTGGTGACGTAAAGACCTTCGAGAGAACGGGAGAACTCAAGTACGACGACAACAAGTTGCTGAGGATCTTCCGTAGTCTTTCTTCCGGTCTTGCCGGTAAGAGTGCAGAAGAGATTTCCAGTGTGTTGTCCAAGGAGTTCCAGGGTTCAGTCGGTCCTGACGGGTACCGCAAGATTCTGAAGGCAATGACTCCTGATGCGGATGACCTTCAGAAAATGACGCTTGATGAGTTCAAGGACATCCTCCGTACCGTGAGGTCGGAGTCTGATGACCTAGACAACTACATGCCTCGCAACGTCTGGACCTACGTCGAAGATGGGGGGAACATCCGCAACCCCACCAACAGCATCCGTGTGAGCAAGGAGAACAGGGCGGCCGATCTCTCTGGCCGGGCAAGCGAGAGGCAGAGCCTTGATAACCCCATCTTTGATTCTCAGGATCTTGCTGTCCTCAAGGATGATTATGCGGCTCGGGGTCTTTCCTCATCGGAACTAGATGATGCCTTCAGGCGTTCTAGGAATTACGAGATAGAGGTTGTCCCAACGAAAGAGAACGCGATCGGTCAGGTAATGAACCTTGATTACGATCAGTCTTATAGCAGGTACATGAAGCAGACCCGCAATGATGTGGTTTTGCACATTGATGATGCTGCAAAGGATGCCTTTATCCTAAGGGCAAAGGGCTTGCCTTCTTGGAATCAGATGCTGAAGTCGGCTCGTCCGGGTGCCGAGCGGATAGCCGAGAGGAACATCCTTGGCGGGGTTGATGCAGGCCGTACTCGTTACGACTACCTCCGCTTTGCGAGTGACGCTATTGCCGGTGTTCCTGACCGCACCCGGAGACGTGGGGGGGAAAGAACTTCCGAGTACATCATGGGCACCCTCGTTAACAGGATGAGGGGAGCGGTCCCGCTCCGTGATGTTCTAAGCGAAGAGATCAGCATCAAGGCCATGGACGCCGCAAAGGCCATGGCGGACAGCAAGGCATTCAGGGCTCTGGAGCGAGCGGGTGGTATCCCTGCAAGTTTCGTCCAGTCCCTACGTCGCTACGGCGATATGACTTTGGATGAGGCTGGCGGTGGTGGTGTTGGTCGTGGTCTGACCACTCTTTTCTATGGTTCTCACCTTGGTTTCAACTTGGGTTCTGCGGTCTTGAACCTCATGCAGCCTCTGATGTATGCGGCTGCTTGGATGGATCCCGATGTAATGATCAAGGCCTACGGCCAAGGATTGAAGCAGTACTTCGGTTACATCGGAGAACGCATCAAGATTCCTCTGCGGGCTGATGCGTTGGAAGTCGAGGAACTCCGCAAGAAGCACTTCCGGCTTTCGAATGTAGCCAACAGTGAGGCACCGGGAGGAGTTGATCTTCTTGATATCCGGAAGACGGACTTCGAGTTGATCGACAGCGAGATGCACAAGGCGGATATTGGCCTTGACAGAACTCGGGGCGGCTTTGCTTCTGGCGTTCGTTTCTGGGGTTCGGAAGTCCCCATGAAGTTGTTTACCCAGAGTGAACTCTTCAACCGTGTTGTCACTGGCGAAGCCATGCTTGGGCAACTCATAAAGAGCGGTAGGGCGGGAAGCCTGAAGCGATCCCCGACCGGGGCTTACCAAGTAGTGGGGGGAAAGTCGGAGTTTGCGGACATCGAGGTGGCTTCCAATGTTCGCCAAATGGTGCAGAACACGCAGTTCGGTTCTGATCTCATCAATAGTCCGCAGTTGTTCCAGAACAGTGGCTTCGGTATTCCTTGGGTTCGACAGTTCTTCTCGTTCCCGGTAAGGACCCTGACGACACTTACTGACACGACTCCGATGGTCAACAATGGTCGCCGTACTTGGGGCGTGCTTGGCTTCAAGACAGAGAATGCAATGGCTGCCCGCCTCCACGACCTATCTCGAATGATGGGTACAAGTGCGATCCTGTATGAGGCGGGCAAGAACCTTGCTGGCGTGGATCTATCGAGGGGCCTTGCCGGTCAGGCATTGTTTGAATCCACGATTGTAGGACCTGTCTTGACGGCTCCTGACTCTGAGGTTGCTTACGCCCTTCCGATGCCCCCTGCCGTGTCTGTCATCAAGGATGCCTCTCAGGCCATCATGGATGAGGACACAAGCATCATTGGTACTCTGGCTCCCCGGTTTGTGCCCGGTGGCATTGCTCTCTCTCGGTTCTTGAATGCCCTCCCCAGAGTGGCAGACCCCAAGGGGTTCTTTGGTGGCTTGCAGAGAGAGTCTGCTGACTGGGGGAACATGAATCCTCAGGGGCAGGTACCCATCTACCGCAAGGATGGAAGCCTTCTGGAATATAGAAGTGCTGCCCGTACAATCCTCGGGGGTCTAGGTTTCAATTCCTATATGTTCCGGACGGATCAGGAGTTGAATGCCTTCCTTGTGAAGAACCGTCAGGGCATTATCAACGAACGACGTAAGTACATGGATGCAATGCTCGCTAACAACATGAGCAAGGCTGCCAAGATCAAGGCGAACTTCGAGAAGAGGTTCAAGTTCCCTCTGTCTGTCAGCAAGGTTCAGGTGGAGAGGGCTTTGCAGTTGAGAGAGGTTCCCCTGAAGGAACGCATGTATCAGAGGCTGCAGCCTGAGTTCCGTCCGATTGCCCGTCCGTACCTTGAGGAGAGGCTTGAGACTCTCAAGTCCCGTACGCCGGAAGAGTTGGATCTGAGTACCGCTGAGAAGGCAAGGGTCCTGCCTTCTACGTTCGATACCTTTGATCCTTTCGCCGCTGTAACCGACTAATGAGCCCCCCACCCCCCGCGGTCGCAAAGGGGTAGGGGGCCAGAAAGGTCAGACGGTAGCGGAGGAGAGAGCGAGATCAAACGCCTTGCTGGTGTTGTCATTCGCGGCACCCATCACCTTGTTGTACATCAGGGTATCAGGGTTCTTGCTGTGGTTACGGTTCTGGAGCCACCGGCTGGAGGCATTGAATGCGTTCCAGTAGGTCTGACCGGCAACTCCCAACTCCCTGTCGAAGTTGTTGGAAACTTCCCAGATAGAGTCAGTGGCTCTCGTCCTCTTGCGGTCGTCCTCGTCAGACATTCCCGGCACATCGGCAGGAATGGCCTCCACGCACCGCTCGTACATCTGGAAGAAGAACTTCTGGATGTCGTCTCGGGAGATCTTGGTGTCCCGGAGGTGGGCACATGCGACCTTGAAGTCATCCAAGCCACCGAGATACCTCTTGAGGGAGGCTCTAGCCTCAGGGACACGGGTCAGGATGCTGCCGGTGTGCCGGAGGTTGAAGACGTTCTGGCGTCGTCCCATGGCCCATGAGAGCGTGTTGTTGCAGACGACCCTGACGGAGGTGGGCCGGGCCGAGAAGGCGAGGCTGCTGTCGTGGCTGTTGGCGACGAGGACGTAGGGAGAGACGGGGTCTTCCTTTCCATCCTTGCCGAGGTCGAAGGTTTCCGTCTTGAGGAGGAACCAGAGCCTCTTCCCCCCAAACAGGGAGCCTGCGGACTCGACCTTGACGACGGTGTCCATGGAGAGCCGCTCGCAGAACTCGGCGACATCGTTGTTCTGGATCGGCATGTAGTTGGAGGTGACGCAGCCGAGAACCTCCTTGGTGTCACTGCGGACGTTGAGGACCCACTTGTCGCTCTTGACAGGGTGGCCGAATGAGGTGCCATTGACATTTGCGGTCTGAATGACGGACCAGTCAAGACCTGCGATCTTGAGGGCGTCAGTGGGGGTGGGTGCCTCCTCGACGATGGTGCCAAGGCCGTGCCATGCTCGCTTCTTGTGAAGAACGAGCCCGTCTGTACTGGTGATTTCGTGAGCCATGCTCAATACTCCGCAACTTGGGTGTGAATTGTAACTTGAACGACGACCTCCGCCTCGACGATGTCCGAGCCGGGGGCTAGATTCTCTGCGATCTCGTTGTCGATCGCACCGTTGATGAGACTCTGGATGTGGTCTCGGGTTGATTGCGGGAGATGCTCCCAATGAAAAACCCGACTTGTCACGGTCGGGCCTTGGTGAACATCCTCGCATGTGATGTGGTCAGTGTGCATCTGTGTCTCCGAGGGGGATCCAGACTTCGTAGTTGTCTGGGTAGGTGTGACGAACGCCCGCCTTGATCCTTCCGGGCAGGAGGGTTGCGTGTTGGTGGGGGGACAGCAACGATCCCAACTCTTCTTTGTGGTCGCCGGTCACGGTGAAGTCGATGAACTTGAGAGAGCCCCGAACCTGCCGGAAGGTCATCACAAGTGGACGGTGAAGACAATCAACAGGTCCGGGGCCATCTCCGACGTAAGCGATCAGCCAATCGCCTACAACCGAGAGGGTGCCTTTCTGCCTCCAGAACCCCTGTGGAGTGGGGCTCTGCCGGTCCAAGGGCGGCAGCGGCAGGGCTTCGAGTCCTTGCGTGATGCGGATTCTGACTGGTGCATCCAGCCCTTCCCGCTCTCGGGCACGCGAGACAGTAGCCCATGCAGGTAGTTCGGTCAAGTTCATCCCTATAAGATAGCCCCGCACCCCTTAGGATCGAAGGGATGCGGAGCCGAGAGAAAGAGAAAGACTTGGGGGCCGTAGCAACGGGTACCCCAAGCCGAAGTGGGGGGACTAATTAAGAACACTCAGTATCCCAGATGTGGGGGGATACTGCAAGTAGGAAAAGGCCCCTACCCCCCGACCTCAAGTTTGTACATGAGGAAGCATGAGGGGAGTAGAGGCCGAAACGAGGTCTCACAACCGCGTTCCAGAATGGATCAGGACTCGGAGAGACGGGTGAGGACCATCTCCTCGCCGTAGGCCTTGTCACCCACGGTACGGGTCTTGCAACGGACCTTGACGGGGATCTCCTCGGTGCCGAGCAGTTCCTCGATCTGGGTCAGGCCAGAGCCCATGGAGGGCACATCGCCAAGGACCACGGTCAGGGTCTGCTTCATCCGCTTGAGGGCGATATCCACACGAACCATGCCGCCGTCCGTCTGAAGGCCAGCCTTGCCGCAGTCGGGGAAGACCATCGGGCCACCCTCAAAGGAGCGAGGGTTGTCGGGCTGATCCTCATCGACGAGGAGGCGGTAGTTGAACTTGATGAGGGTACCGTCGTGGGTGGTACCGTCCTTCTCCTTGAAGGGGCAGTCCACCTGCACGACGCTGGTCATCATGCACTCGTAGGTTCCGTCCTCGGGGAACCAGTCGTTGTAGCCTTGGGAGACTTCGGTCTCGCTGAAGTCGGACTCGAAGTTGTCGAAGACGGCTCGCTTGATACTCATTGGTCATTATCCTTATTTGCGTTGTCGAACGCGGACTCGAATGTGCCCCACGGATCAACAGGATCCAAGGGGATGTTGGGCATACGGTTGGTCGTACGGGTACGAATGATGCGTGAGAAGCGTGGATCATCGAACGCCAGTTTGCGATCGAAGATGATCTGCTCCGTTGGAACCTTCCGCTCAATCTCTTTGCTGCCACTCTTGACGATCTTCTTCAGCATGACTGTCGTAGACCGTCGATCGCAGCAGACTGGTGCAATCATTTCGACGGCAGGCGTTAGCCTCCTGACCATGCCTGCCGAGAGATTGAGCGTCAACTCTTCCTGCTTGGCTCCGTCATCAGAGACTTGGAGGAACTCACGGGACAAGTGGGCAATGAACCAGACGCCATAGCCGACTTGCCTAAGGTCGAACGCGAATGACAGAATCTCGTCGAAGAGTTTGTCATAAGCAGCAGGTCCGTGAGCCTGCTCGAAGGATGACCTATCCATCTTCTTGGCGATGTAGGGCTTGAGGAGTCGGACGCAAGGGGTGATGGTGTCAAGCACCACGCACTTGGGTCGAGGCTCGTCTGCCTTTGCCATGTCGATGAGTTGTTGCTTCTTCTCAAGCACCTTGTCCCATGTCAGAACGAGATGCTTGTTGTCAATGTCAACAGGAAGACCCTGCTCATTGACACCCGGCCAGATTGTGGCACGACACTCAGGCGTGACCGTCGATGACAGGTCGAGGTTGATGATGAATGCGTCGGGATTGGATTGGAACAAGTACGACTTGCCCGTGTTCTGTTCGCCGACGACCATGCCGAACAGTGCGTTGAGCGGATACTTCATCCGCTGTCCTGAGAAGCCGAGTTTGGTAAAGCCCATCGGTTCTCCTTTCATGAGAGTTGTGTGGTTCATATAAGACCGAACATGTCGCTACGGTTACGTCCCGATCTAGGGTCTTGTCCCTGTATTGGAGGCATCTCGTTATCAAACTTCAAGTCATCTTCCTCCGAGGCATCCGCCCCGGCCACCGGCGGGGGCGGTGCATCGGTAAAGAGACCCTTGATCTCCACCCTCTTCTCGAAGGTAATGCCAAGCATCGTGAGGTAGCCCTCGAACTTTGCTGCTGACATACTGACCCCTTCTTCCTGAATGAAGTACTTGCGGAGATCTGCCTTGTTGTTGCAGGTGTACTTGTTGACTACCCGCTGTAACTTCGGTCGGATCACCATCTCGGCGATGTCCTTCTCAAAGTTCTCGTCTGTCATGCTGTCTCCAATGTGACGCCCCACTCTTCAAGGGGCTGGACTTGAAATCGGTTGCAGACGCCACATTTCACAACGACGCCTTGCGTATGTTGAAGAGCATCGAGGTAAAAAGTCTCTTCGGTACCTCTATGTTTGAAAGGCTTTTCGTAGTCCGGGTAGGTGTGGAGTGCTGCACCGCATTCACACTTGCCTGCGTACTCGTTGGATCCGACATTGTGGCTGAACTGAATCATCGCTTTCGCCTTTGCTTGTATCCCTTCAGGCGGGGCTGTGCCTTGGCCTTGGTGCGGTCCTTGGGGTTGGAATGCGTGCCTCTTACTGCTCGTGTAATAGCGTCTTGCGTGAACTTGCTCTTGTTGCTGTTACGTGGTTTCATTCCTCAAACTCCGAACCGGGTTCCGTGATCACGTCGAACTCCACTTCCTCGGGGATGGGGTCATCCCGACGACGAAGCGTGAACCCTTCGCTTTGAATCAGCGAGGGCCAATCCCCTACAGGCGACAACATGAAGGGGGAATAGGTAGAGAACCTGCCCATGTGGGCCACCCGATCTGACATCGGGAAGTTCTCAGGGTATGGATTGCAGAGGGCGTAGTGTTGGACCAGCCTTACGCGGTCACGATACCTCTTGTTGATGGCGGGGTCAAGTACCAGTGACCCTTTCGTCACCGAGATGTTGACCGGCGGGTCTTCCCCCCACTCTGCTTCCTTGTCGGCGTAGTCCCCGTTGGCGTGGTACCACTGGTTGCAGCGGTCGAGGTAGTTGTCGAAGCGTGGCTCGCCTTCGTAGACCTTGGTGTTACGGGGGAGACCCTTGCGGGGACCCGACTTGAGGGGCGTCATGTCCACGGTGTAGTCCCGGTCCTTCATGCCGAACTCAATCGTTGGCTTCCGGATGGCGAGGTGCATCATGCCGCCAAGGGTTGCGTCCTTGGGGATCTTGAAGGCTGTCTGGATCTGGCCTGTCTTCAGGAGTTCGTTGACGCTGAACATGTAGTGTTCGCACTGGAACTCGATGGGCACGCTTGCCAGCCGCATCTTGGGGGAGATGGCTGTGGTCTTGAGGTCCACGATCCAGACGGTGTTGTCCTCCTTGTTGTAAAGCAGGAGGTCGGGTTGACAAATACACCGGATAGGCCGAGACCGATCGTCGGTCTTGATAGACGTGACGAGTCGATACTCGGTACCCATCCGGTGCCAGCGGGGGCTGAGAAGAACATCTTCGAACGACTGGCCGTCCAAGCAGGGTAGAGATCGTGCTGCTTCGTACCAAGCCAAAGAGGAACGCATGTCACGTTCCTCGCGTTCAAGGATCTTTCCGAGGGCACTTCCCACCATGCCCACGTCTTTGCAACTTTCAGAAAGTTCTGAAAGTCTCTCGCCCAATGCCCGCTCCATTCGGTTGCGGGCGTCCGCTAGTGATCTGTGATAGTGCTGGAACCGTAGGTGCATCCAAGTGCCACGGTTCAGAGCCTTGCTCCATTTGACGGCAGGAACCACGCCGAGCCTTCGTGCCATGTAGTAGGCGAAGGGGTCGCTCAGGCAGGTGCCGTAGTCACTGCTTCTCAGTGGGGGGATGATCGCATTCACCCCGAATGTTTGCAGGTACTCGTAGGCCTCCCGAGACAAGGTCTCCGGCCACGGTGTCCCCGCTGGTATCGGGGGAGGAGTGTCGTTCCAGTCCGTCTCTAAGGTCATGGATTGTCCTTTGCAGTACTTCGGCTTTGTGAGCGATGCTGTCCACGAGACCGGCAAGGTACTCCATCTCCAGCATCAGAGCGTCCTTGTCTCCTCGCTTTGCCATCTCCCACTGAGGATCAGGGTCGTTAGTGGGGGGATCAAACTGTTCCCAGTCAGGATTGTTCTTTGCTATCCACGCCATTGGATTTTTCCTTTCCAAACATCATTGCCATGCACTCGTCTACGACAAGTTTCGGAAGAACGCGTATTCACTCATCCTCATCCTCCTTGTTGTCTTCTGCTTCTACGTCGGCTTCCTCCAACGCCTTGTCCACGGCCTCCTCGACGTCTTGTTGCCAGAACTTGTTGCGTTCGAAGTATTCGAGGACGATGCCTTCGATGTCGCCGTGGAAACTTTCCGCCATGTAGGAGGAGACCTCTTCGAGCAGGTTCTCGATGGCGTAGTCGCCACCATACTCATGCTCTTTCAACTTCTTGAAGTTCTGGTAGTCAACATCTTTAAGATAGTCCAAAGCCAAATCTACCAGACCTTCTGCGATGTTCTCGATACTGCTGTAACTGAGATTAACGTACATGTGATCCTCCTGAAGTGAATGTGGCGACTCCGGCCCCGCGTAGCGGGGGGCCGGTGGCGGCATGAAAAACCCTCTCTCTCCCGATTGACCTTAAGGAAAGAAAGGGCTAGAACCCAACAAGGGCTCTGGATATTCGACTACTTCTTGTTGAAGAGCCCTGAGATCTTGGAGATTGGGAAGACATGTCCCGCAATGTATCCAATGGTCAGGGTGAGTCCTGCGAACCAGAGGGATCCGAGGAATGATTCGAGTGAAGCGAGGTGGAGCATTGACTTGTCCTTATGTGATCGACCAGCATGGTCAATAGTTTCGAGGCTTTGAGAATCCACATGTCCGAGCCAGGCATTGGATCTGACATCTTAGCGAATCGTTCTATCTCTTTCAGTTGCTGCTCGCTCATAGGCTTTATCGAACTCCGGATCTGATGCTCTACGAGCGGCTACAAACTCCCGCATTGTTGCGGGGCTTCCGTCATTCATGACGGCTGCTGCGAGGTCTGCCTCTCTCCTCTTGGCCTTGGGTATGAACCCGATCAATCGCTTGATCAGGCTACCAATTCCCGTATACCAAAGAAGAAAGCAGACTCCCAGTATACCCACCACAATGATGCCATACTGAGTAACTGTCATCCAGTAGGGAACTTTATCTTCCACGGAGGTCAGGTTGTGGGTAATGAGGCTGGTGTAGGAGAGGATCTGGTCCTGCTCCGCCAGTCCCCCCACTGCTTCGTCTGAGATCAGGGCTACATCCGGGGCCGGTGACTCCGCCTCATTGTGAATGAGGGAGAAGCGACTCTTCGATGATGTTGCCGCTGTAGCGATGCCGGTCGAGGCCTTCGCAATTTCCTTTGTAGGAGAACAGCCTGAAGCAATAACGATAAGAGCGATCGCAACAAGGAGGGTGGTGGCGACCCAGAGTCGTCGCTCAAGAACACCATACGGTACTTCACCGAGAGTCTTCAAGTTTGGCGAGCCGTCGAAGAATGTCCTCAAGCATTCGACCATGCTCGCCATCTTTTGCTTGAGAAAGGACTTGAGCCTTGACAAGGTCTGACGAAATACTTTTGAGGTCAGATATTTCTTCAATGGCATCATTAAGAATTTCTTCCTTTGACCCAAAGGTAAAGAAGATTCCGCCAACTGCTGCGGTCAGGACAAGCAACTGAAGGATGCCTGTCACTGCGGTGACATCCATGGTCCCGCCTTCTTTACTCATCGTCTTCATCTTTGTCTTCGATTTCCAAGTTCAGGAGGTCGGGTGCTTCGTAGTACTCGTAGGCGTAATCAATCAATGCGCCACAGGTATGAGCGTTCCCGAAAGGGATGACATACGTTTCAGTCTTGCTCCTCTTTACTTTAGAATACAAGACGACTACTGCGTCAGCCCCACAGTCTTCTACAAATCTACCGATAATGTTCCTAGCAGATTGAAGTTCCCGCTTGCTCATCAAAGAACCTCCAAGTAAGGCATTCCGTCAAGCACTACACCACAAGAAATCACGGGTTTCGTGGGATGCTTCTCGCCGTAAGCCATGTATGGGTGGGAGACATCGACCCCGCAACCGACTGCCATTCCGAAGTGCCTACCGCCGGGCCTCGTAAACCACTGTATTCCCGCCACTCCATGGATGTGGCCCATGACAGTGGACTTCATGGAGTTCATTGCAGCATTGAGGTGGGGGGATTTGCCTGAGTAGCCTTCGCCATGGAAGTATCGGATGCCATCAATCTCAACATCGTTCACCCACTTCCATGAAGGTGTGCCCCATGCGTCGGCGTATGACTTGACCATGTTGTCAGGGATGCCGACTGTCCGTGCTTGCTTGACGGACCTCATGTCGTGGTTTCCAATTGTGACGATGGCATCGGGAAAGTTCCGATACCACCATTCAACTCGCTTCAGCGTTTTCTTGTACTCAGTGGGGGGAGAGTCCGCTTCGTGATGCGGATCCCATCTACCCCATCTATGTGCGTCTACGATGTCACCAATGAAGACGACTCGATTTGTCTTGTACTTATCACGGATACGCTGGCAGTGCTGCCGGTACCTATTGAGGTCGGCAGGACAATGAAGGTCCCCGATGACGAGGACTCTTGCCATCAGATTTCTTCTTCCTCTACCTCAAGCCACTCGTAGAAACTGACGGTACAAGAGGCTGATCCTGTATTTGTAGCCTTCAAATATGGCCAAGACTTCACGCGAACGAACCCGTCTGCGTTCATGAGAACTGCTGCGCCCGGTTCAAGGGCTGCACTTTCATTTGTTCCGTCGATGAGACCTTTGAAACTGACAGAAAGGGTTCTGACTGACTTGTTGCTGATCTGAATCAGGATCTCAGATGAAGTCCCCGCCAATAGATTTGTGGTAGCACTGGGGGTGGATCCCCCAGAGGCTGTCAAGTCGAAGGTATTTGACTTGAACCACGGCATCAGCAGGGATCGTTCACACGCTCTGCGATCGTGAAAGTCCGGGTCCCCCCACTGTCTGCAATGCAGTGAAGGAAGGGGAAGTTGTCGGCAGCGGTCGGGATATTGGCCGCGACACTCGCAAGGATGTCAACTTCGCCGCCTGCAAGGGTGGACGCGGTGGCCCCCTTGATATCCCCGTCTTCGTGACTGCACTGAACGATAATACGACTCATATCCCCAGCAGTGCTGTGGACCGAGGTCGCGCTAGCCGCCACCGTCAGTGTCGTTACTTTCCATGCCATGAGAAATGACTCCGTTAATGAGTAGGCGGGCGACCCACTCACCTACCGCTTTCCTTGCCGTTGTTGTGGCCGCAGGAAGCAGTATAAGCGGTACATTCTTTTCATACAGGATTCTTTGGAAAGAATCCATGGCGAGGCCCGGCTTTTCAACGTGAGCCGTGGGGCGGAGGAGGTCCATTGGCGTGCCCTCCAGCAGGAGGTAGGGCAGGGCTGCCTCATCCTTGAGGCGATCCACCTGTGAGATGAACCGGCGGCATCCATCCTTGGTGAGGCAATACCCTGCTACTTCCCGAAGGGAGCCCTTACGCTCAATGAGAGCCGTCTTTTCGTGGCCAAGGAGACAGTAGTCCCCTGTCTTGAGAGGGTACTTCTCGACCCGCAGGCGGATTCGTGCAGAGCGTCTGAACCAAGGGGGCTTGGTGTCATCGAGCATGGAGATAGTTTCAGGGAAGAGAAGGGGCTTCTTCTCCCTCGTATCCTGCAAGATGACGAACTCTCTCTTCAACCCAAGATCTCGATGTCGTGTTTCAGGGGGACTCTTCGGCGGTAGATGTGCTGGAGGTCTGCCCAGTACCCTTCCTCGGTCACATACTGCACTGCCTTGTTCACTTTGTCAACCACCCGGTCCACATGATCTGGGTGAGCGTCGATATAAATGGCGTCATATATCTGAAGGAACATGCTGGCGTATGGGTTGTTGAAGGTCAGGGATCGCATCAGAGCATGTTGGATTGCGAGGGTGAGGTTGCCCGCCGTGGTCTGGACAGGGAAGTTCACGATCTCTGAGCGGACTGCACCGAGATCCCCAAGGAAAGTGCGGGACTGCCCGGTGAAAGGGAGCATGATTATGTGGTCCTGCTTCACTTTTCTGAGCAGGCCCTTCTGCCAACTGGTGAGGTGGGGTCGAACTTCTGAGCGTTGGGCCACAACTTTCTGGTAGAAGGGGAGAGGAATCGAGATCTCTCCTCCAGATTGTGCGTAGACCTGCTCACGCATGGTGTTGGCGGATGAGAGGAAGAGGTCGGCAAAGTTCATCATCTTGCCCACCTGCCTGCGTTGGTGCTGGTCGTCCGGCTTGTCGTCGTAGTCCCCCCACAATGATCGGGCTCTCTCTGCGTGGAGGTCTCGCTCGTTCTGGTAGGCCTCGATCATGGAGGTCTCGCCGGAGAGGAGGGCTGCCACCCTGAGTTCCGCTTGGGAGAGATCCATGGCGACGATCTTGCCCCCTTCGTGGACTGACTTGATGCAGGCCTTGATGGGCTTCGGGAATGTCTGGGCACTTGGTTGCTTGCAGGTGATGCGGCCCTGAATGGTGCCGCCTGCACTGCCCGTGTCATTCTTGATGTGAGAGGGGGTGACGTACCACGTTGGGTATGCCCTTGCGTCTGATGTGTCGGTCGATCTTTCCCGCTTGTCGAAGCGAGCGATGTGGGCACGGGTATTGATTGTCGATGCCTCTGCTGCGTTGAGTCTTTCGGCTGGAGTGGAGAACCGTTCTGGTACATGGTTCTTCCGGGGCAGAGGCTCCGCGTCAATTGGTATCAGCA
>MDTC01173211.1_pt1 | contig 15653 bp, 14 predicted proteins | sample 811181 | NCBI WGS metagenome assembly MDTC01 (sample SAMN05326644, study PRJNA326480) | marine metagenome | isolation source: seawater | place: Pacific Ocean: North | collected 2011
AATAAATAAAATGAATGCAATAGAACTAATAGATTCCTTTTCAGAATTTAAAGAAGTAAAAAATATTGATAGAGTTACAATGATGAGAATTGTTGAAGATGTTTTTAGATCTACTCTTAAAAGAAAATATGGAACAGATGAGAATGTTGATGTGATCATTAACCCCGATAAGGGAGACTTAGAAATTTGGTTGAGCAGAGAAATAGTCAAAGATGATGAATTTGAAGATGAAGGAACACAAATTAAATACTCAGAAGCACTTAAAATTGAACCAGATTTTGAAATAGGTGAAGAAGTATCTCAAGAAATTAAAGTAGAAGACTTTGGGAGAAGAAATATATTATCCTTAAGACAAAATCTTGCAGCAAAAGTTATGGAGCTTGAGAAAGACTCAATTTATCAAAAGTATAAAGAAAGAGTCGGTGAAATTGTTAATGGGGAAGTATATCAAATCTGGAAAAGGGAAATACTTATATTAGACGATGATGGAAATGAATTGATTTTACCTAAATCGGAACAAATTCCGTCAGATTATTTCAGAAAAGGTGATACTACTAGGGCCGTAGTTGCAAAAGTAGATTTGAGAAATAACAATCCAGTAATCATTCTTTCTCGAACTGCTCCTGAGTTTCTTGCAAGATTATTTGAGCAAGAGGTTCCTGAAGTTTTTGATGGACTTATAACAATCAAGAAAATCGTAAGAAATCCTGGTGAAAGAGCAAAGGTTGCAGTTGAATCTTATGACGATAGAATTGATCCGGTTGGAGCTTGTGTTGGTATGAATGGCTCTAGAATACATGGAATAGTTCGGGAACTAAGAAATGAGAATATTGATGTAATTCCATGGACTAGCAACATGCAGCTTTTAATTCAGAGGTCCTTAAATCCCGCAAAAATAACCAATATGTCCATCAACGATGAGGAATCTAGAGTCGAAGTTTTTTTAAAGCCAGATGAAGTCTCTAAGGCTATTGGTAAAGGAGGCCATAACATAAAGTTAGCATCAAAACTAACAGGATATGAGATCGATGTTTACAGAGAGGGGGCAGAAGATATTGACGATGTAGATCTAGATGAGTTTGCAGATGAAATTGAAAGCTGGATCATTGATGAGCTTAAAGCAATAGGTTGTGATTCTGCTAAAAGTGTTTTGGAAATTGGTAAAGAAGACTTGGTTAAAAGAACTGATTTAGAAGAAGAAACTATTGACGAAATTGTTAAAATTTTAACTTCAGAATTCGAGCAATAAAAATTTTTAAGAAAAATAAAAAGTAATTATGGCTGTTATTAAAAGATTAAGTAAAGTAGCTAGGGAGCTAAATGTTGGTATTTCAACCATAGTCGAGTTCCTTAACAATCAAGGTGAAGATGTAAGCTCAAATCCTAATACTAAGATTGATGAAAATCTATACATGTTGTTATTACAAGAGTTTCAAAGTGAAAAGTTCAAGAAAGAGAAAGCAGATCAAGTACGTATAGAACAGACTGAGCGAAAAGTGATATCAATTAATAAAGAAGATCAAGCAAAAAAAGATAAAATTGAAAAAATTGTTGCTAAAGCTGATAAACTCTCTGGACCTTCAGTACTCGGGAAAATTGATTTATCTCCCAAACCTAAGCCTAAAGCAAAAGAGGAGAGTGAATTAATTGAAAATGAAAGTTCAAAAAGTGAGGATAGCATCGTTGATGAACCAAAAATTCAAACAAAAGAGCAAGATGTTAATAAAGAATCTCCAGAGAAGGTAAATACAATTAAGGCCGAGGCAGAAAAATTATCTGGTCCAAAAGTTTTAGGGAAAATCAATCTACCATCTGCAAAAGATAAAAACACAGAAACTGAAACAGAAACATCTAAGAGAAAAAGAAAAAGAATTAAAAAAGTTAATGTAGAAAGAGCAGGTAAGAAAGCATCAAAAGAGTTCAAAAAAACAAATAAAACACCACAGAAAACTGAAGTATCCCAAGAAGAAATTCAAAAAGAAATAAGAGAAACCTTAGCTCGTTTAAGTAATAAAGGAAAGTCAAAATCCTCAAAGTTAAGAAGAGAGAAACGTCAGGCTGTTTCTGAAAAGATTGAAGAGGAAGAAATAAGGGCAGAACAAGAAAAAAACATTCTTAAACTGACAGAGTTTGTTACAGTTTCTGAGTTGGCAACTATGATGTCTAAAACTGCTAATGAAGTTATAGGAACCCTAATGTCAATAGGAATATTTGCTTCAATAAATCAAAGATTAGATGCAGAGACACTTACAATGGTTGCTGAGGAGTATGGTTTTGAAGTAGAATTTGTTAGTGCTGATGTATCTGCATCTGTGATTGAAGATACTCAAAATCCCGAAAACATGCAGGATAGACCACCCATTGTCACTGTTATGGGTCATGTAGATCATGGTAAAACATCACTTTTAGATTTTATCAGAAAAGCTGATGTAACTTCTGGTGAAGCAGGTGGTATTACTCAGCACATTGGAGCATATTCAGTAACTCACAATAATAAATTAGTAACTTTTTTGGATACACCTGGTCATGAAGCATTTACAGCGATGCGAGCAAGAGGAGCTCAAGTAACAGACGTTGCAATTATAATTATTGCAGCTGACGATAGAGTAATGCCTCAGACTAAAGAAGCAATAAATCATGCGCAAGCTGCTGGTGTTCCTATGGTTTTTGCACTAAATAAGTGTGATCGCGAAAGCTCAAATCCAGATAAAATTAAGGAAGAACTGTCTGCGATGAATATTTTGGTTGAAGATTGGGGAGGTAAATACCAATGTCAAGAGGTTTCTGCAAAAACTGGTTCAGGCATTGAAGATTTGTTAGAAAAAGTTTTATTAGAGTCTGAATTACTGGAGCTGAAAGCCGATCCTCAAACAAGTGCTAAGGGAACAGTGATTGAGGCTTCTTTAGACAAAGGTAGAGGATATGTAACAACTCTTTTGGTGCAGTATGGAACTATGAAAGTTGGTGATACAATTATTGCTGGTACTGAATTTGGAAGAATAAAAGCTATGCATGATGAGAACGGAAGGCAAGTCGAATCAGCCGGTCCTTCGATTCCCGTTTCTGTTTTAGGAATGAACGGCGCATCAAGTGCAGGCGATATATTTAATGTAATGGAGGATGAAAAGGAAATAAAGCAAATAGCATTAAAACGTCAGCAACTACAACGCGAACAAGGACTTAGAACAACAAAACATATTACACTTGATGAAATTGGAAGGAGGATTGCTCTTGGTGATTTCCAAGAACTTAATGTTATTGTTAAAGGTGATGTTGATGGATCTATCGAAGCTCTTTCCGATTCTTTACTGAAACTCTCTCAAGAATCAATTCAAATAAATGTTATCCATAAGGCAGTTGGACAAATTACAGAATCCGATATTTTATTAGCTTCAGCTTCAGATGCGATTGTAATAGGATTTCAAGTGAGACCTTCTGCTGGTGCAAGAAAACTTGCTGAAAAGGAAGAAATTGATATTAGACTGTATTCAATTATATATAAGGCTATTGAGGAAATTAAAGAGGCTATGGAAGGTATGTTATCTCCAGAGTTTAAGGAAGAAATAGTTGCTACTGCTGAAATCAGAGAAACATTTAAAATTACGAAGGTAGGTACTATTGCAGGTTGTTACGTTACGGAAGGGAAAATAAATCGAAATCATAAGGTGCGTATTATTAGAGATGGAATCGTTGTTTACTCTGGTGAGTTAGGGTCATTGAAAAGATTTAAAGATGATGTTAAAGAAGTACAACATGGTTACGAATGTGGTCTTAACATTGATAAATTCAATGATATAAAAGTAGGTGACGTTGTAGAGGCATATGAAGAAGTTGAGGTAAGTAGAAAGATTTAAATGTTTTTATCTTCAAGTGACCTTGGTAAATAATATTTTAGTATGACACTAAAGAAGTTACCCCTTAAAAATATATTATCATATCTATCATAATTATTTTGGTTAAAGTCATCATAGTAATACTTAAGTTTTGTTACTGCTATAGTTGATATTGGAATATTTACACCAAACCCGATATGAAAAGTTCCTTTAAACTGATCTCTAAGTTCAAATCCGATTTCGCCGTTAAGTGAGCCATTTATCCATCTTGCTCTATCGGAAATGTGATCAATATAGTAGTTAACTCCCTTACTGTTAACAGCTGAAGCATAAAAATCTAAACTTGTACCTACGGAAGTATTCATAAATATTTTCTTTGCTAATCTTATGAAAACTAGCCCTCTAAGTGGTATTCCATAGCTTATATATCCAAAGCTAGATGTATCGCTAGTTAAAGTTCCGTTAAATTCTGAGGATCCGGTAAGAGAAAAGTTTCTTCTAATAAAATTAATGCCACTTTCTAAGTACAATCTTTCATTATACTTTGTTTTGATTGACATTCCAAATTGATAACCAATTTTTGAGGACATTTTTATTTCAGAGTAGTCTTCCACATGATTTTTTGGGCCTGCACCAAAATAATCAACAGGGACTATAGTTGTAAATTCAAAACCAAAGTTTTTTATTTTATCATTTGATTGAGCATTACATAAATTAACAATAAAGTTTATTATAAAGATTAGAATTGTGTTAAATCGTAACAATGCTTAAGTATTTTTATTGTAGGAAATAATTGCAAATACAATAATTAATAAACCTAAAAAAATTATAGCGTATTGAGCCCATTTTTTTGAAATAAATGGTGTTCTAAATTTACCTAAGGTTATGTAGTTTATTTGAGAAACAATTTTGTTATCTGTTTTCCTTATTCCAAATAAATAAACTTCTCCTTTTTTTGTGATGTCAGTTCCTTTTTCAAAAAAAATTTTTTTTTCATTAAGTTTGCTTTCAAAGTAATCTGATTGAACTTTGTTATAGAAAAAAAAAACTTTATAAGCTGAATTTGTTGGGTGCTCTTTGTGATTGGTTAGTTTTAAAAACCCTTCTTCCATCATAAGTATTTTATTTATTCATACCAATCTGTTAGCTGCTTTACAGGCTTTCTTATTCCTTTTGGCCATTTTCCTTCTAAATATCCAACATAGAATAGGCCTAAACATTTGTCTTCTTCTCTTAAATTAAGAAAATCATTCATCTCTTTAGTATATATTATTTTCGGCGTTGACCAAAATGACCCAATTCCATATGCTGTAGCAGTAAGGCTCATATTTTGGATTGCACAAGCTACAGCCTCTACTTCTTCAATAACAGGAATTTTTACATTGTCACCTCTTTCCATGCATACAGCAATGACAACAGACGAAAGAAAAGGTCTGGCTTTAATTTTATTAAGTTTTTCATCAATGAATTTTTCTTTTGGTGTCAATTTTTTGTAAAGTTCTCCCAGCTTATTACTCAAAATAGCCCTACTGTCTCCGCTGTAAACTTTAAATCTCCAAGGTTGTGTCTTTCCATGTGTTGGTGCCCAAACGGCATTTCTTAGCAGATGTTCTATTATCTCTTTGTGCACTTTTCTTGAACTATATAGTTCGGGGTATATAGTTCTTCTGTTTTTAATTACCTCAGATATTTCGCTTAAATTATATTTCATAATTAATTTTTATAATCTAACAAATCTAAATAAACTTTATAAGTTGACTCTGCCATGTTTACATAAAGATTTTCTAAAGCTAATTTATGTGCATTTTCAGTAATAATAGGTCTTTTATTTTTTAAAACTTCTAAAATAAGATTACTTAGGGTACTGTGGTCACCAGTATCTGCTAAATATCCAGTTGAATTATGTTTTATAAGTTCTGGTATCCCACCTGTATTTGTTGCTATAACAGGTATCTTACATCCAAAAGCCGTGTATATAATTGAGCCTAGTCCTTCCATTTTAGATGGCATAAAAAATATATCAAGTGATTTCATAATTTCAACTATATCTTTCCGAAATCCAAGTAGATGAATTTTATTATCTAGTCCTAGTGATTTTATCTTTTTTTCGATTGTTTCTCTAAGCTCACCTTCTCCAACAATTACAAAGTGTATATTATTATATGATGTTATTATCCTACTAGCAGTTTTAATAAATGTTGGGTAATCTTTGTGATCAACTAAAGCAGAAATATTTCCTACTAATTTTGAAGATTCACTTATTCCTAACTCTTTTTTTAAGTCTATTACTCCCGCACTGGTAATACTTGCCCGTCTCCAACTTGAATATATAACCTCAATAGGCACTGTTACATTAGGATGTATTATATTTTTTATTGCTTCTGATACAGAAATTACTCTTTTAATATAGTTGTATTTATACTTAAAATTAGAAAAAAAGGATCTTTTTACTTTAAAATCTACTCTTCTGTGTAAAACTATTGGGGTTTTAAATTTCCCAACGAAATGGGCTATTACACAGGCTGTGTGTGCGTGACTGTCATGAATATGAATTATGTTAGGTTCAAAAGTTTTAATACACTTGTAAAGCGATTTTATGAAAAAAAAACTAACTGCTGATCTCTTTTTTTCGCTTATGAAATTAATATTATTCTCTACCAAGTAATTTTCAATGGCACTATTTTTCGCACAAAAAACTATTTGTTTTACTTCCTTGTTTACTATTTGTAGACCTTCAACCAAGTTAGCAATTTGTTGCTCGCCACCCCTCCAAGATATAGCAGATGAAATATGAAGTATTTTAATGCTCTTGATCATACATTATAGCTAGTTTTTTATACTTAAGGTAGGTTGAAAAAGCGGAGTTATAACATACCTTGAAACCAATAATACCGTCTAAGAAACCAAATCTTATAACAAATTGTTTCAAAAATTTTGCAATTGGATGTATCCATGATCTTATTACTGGATACTTTATCCTTTTTTTGAACATTTCTTTGGCAGCTATTGTAGAAAAATTATCTATTACTTTCAAATGATCTTCAATGCTAGATATGCTATAGTGTAGAAGATCACCTTTTAAATAGCCTTTTCTGGTGCCAAATTTAAGCATGAATTCATCATGTGGGTTTTGTCCTTTCCAACTTCCTTTTGTTGAATCCCAAAGTCTTAACTTTTTATCCGGATACCATCCGCAGTATCTAACCCAATGACCACAATAATTAGTTAAACGGTTAAATGAATAACCATCATATTCCCAATTTTTTTTTGTTCTAATAATATTTTTTCTTAAAGTTTCAGAAAGGCATTCATCTGCATCCAGAGACAATACATGTTTGTACTTGGCCTTAGTAATTGCAAAGTTTTTTTGTTCTATATGTCCTAAGAATTTATTTTTTATGAACCTTGCGTTATAATTATTTGCTATTTCCTCAGTTTTATCCTTACTAAATGAGTCTACAATGACAATTTCATCAACAATATCTGAAATTGAATTCAGACATCTAGCAAGATTTTTTTCTTCATTATATGTTATTATAACTGCGGAGAGTTTAATTTCCATAATTAGAATTCTACCATTTTGCTTCTGGGTATAGAAGTGGTAAATGTTGCATTTCAGCTAGAAGATAGCCTAAATATTCAGTGTGGTATCCGTCTTTACCATACTGCAAAGTGTAATGAATATTTTCGGGTAGTATAATATTTGATTCTTCAAGAGTTTTTATAGTTGTATCCATCCACATTTCCTTTAAATCTTTATTTAAAGGGCCAATGTTCTCTTTGGCCATTAAAATGTCTGTTTCATTATCAAAAAATAGTTCCTCTGTATACATCCATAATTCATCAACAGCATTTTGTAGTCTTTTGTTGCTTTCAGCAGTACCTTTACCTAATCTTAGCATCCAATCTTTACTCCTAATTAGGTGGTATTTTACTTCTTTAATAGATTTTTTACTAATTCCAGCTATTGTTTCATCCTTACTTTTGCATAATTTCTCAAAGAGGAGATTGTTATATACATCTATAAAAAATTGTCTTACAAGTATAAATGCAAAATCTGTGTTTGGTGTTTCAACTAGGTGAATAGATCTGAAATCTTTTTCTTTTCTTTTAAATGCTAGTTCATCAGATGTTGTGTTGCCTATCAAATCTGCTGCATAGTTCAATAAATTTTCTGCGTTTCCAAGAAGATCTAAACCTACATTAGTAATTGCAAGATCTTCTTCTAAATGAGGTGCTTTACTGCAGTATTCTGCTATTCTTTGACTAAGAATTAAAGATGTATCTCCGAGTCTTAAACAGTAATCAATAATTGAATCTTTCATTACATATGTTTTATACCGTCTGGTAGCTTATAAAATGTTGGATGTCTGTAAACTTTGTCGTTGGAGGGGTCAAAAAATGCCTCATCATCAGATGATTGAGAAGAAACAATATCTTCCGCTTTAACTAGCCAAATACCAATCCCTTCTTTCCTTCTTGTATATAAGTCTCGCGCAGCTTGCATCGCCATTTCTTTGTCATATGCATGTAAACTCCCAATATGCTTGTGAGGTTTACCAGGTTTAGGCTGAACAAATACCTCCCATAAAATTCCTTGATCGTCCTTTTCCATTTTATGCAGATTGTTTTGAAAGTAATTTATTTTCTGCGTATGCTTTAGCGGCTTCGCGGACCCATCTTCCATCTTCATGGGCTTTTATATGGTGTTTTAACCTTTTTCTGTTGCCTGCTCCATTTCCTTTAACAACATTCCAAAATTCGTCCCAATCAATAGGTGAATAATTGTAGTGTCCAGTATCTTCATTAAATTTTAAATTTGGATCAGGAAAGGTTAATCCTATTATTTTACCTTGTTCTATAGTCTTATCAATAAATTTTTGCCTCAAAAAGTCATTGGATTCTCTTTTAATTTTCCATTTTAGAGATTGAGATGAATGTGCACTTTCCGCATCGTGAGGTCCAAACATCATTATTGATGGCCACCACCACCTGTTTAGAGCGTCTTGTGCCATTTCTTTTTGTTCATCCGTTCCATTTGCAAGACTTACCATTACTTCATAACCTTGTCTTTGATGAAAACTCTCTTCCATGCATATTTTAATCATTGCTCTTGAATAAGGTCCATAGGAAGTTCCCTGCAAAGAAACTTGATTTACTATAGCTGCTCCATCCACTAACCAGCCAATAGCTCCCATATCTGCCCAAGTTAATGTAGGGTAATTAAAAACACTGGAATATTTTGCTTTTCCTTCATGTAACCATTGTAGAAATTGTTCTCTTTTAACTCCTAATGTTTCTGCTGCACAATATAGATAAAGACCATGGCCAGCTTCATCTTGTATTTTAGCCATTAATATTTTTTTACTCCTTAAACTAGGTGCTCTAGTCAGCCAGTTACCTTCAGGTTGCATACCTATAATTTCTGAATGGGCATGCTGAGAAATTTGTCTGATTAAATTTTGACGATATTTTTCTGGCATCCAATCTTTGGGTTCTATTTTAATATCAGCATCTATTTTTCTTTGAAATTCTTCAAGCTTCTTGTTATCTTCCATAGTTTTAAGTTTCTATAGTTTCAAAATTACTAAGTATTTTGTGACTCTCTAAATTTTGTTTACCCCAATCTTCAACTTCTTGAGAAGACCATAGGTCAGGGAAAAAAATTCTTTTCTGGTATTTAGGGTGCATGTATTTTTGCCATTCACTACCACCTGTTGCTTCAGCTGATTTTTTCCCACTTTCTAAATATTTTGTTGCAGCATTATAGTGTTCCATTACCCATAATACATTTACAGTATGGTCATAATGTCGCATTGCATTTATCAAATTTAAATTATTTTTTTCTTTTGGTGGAAGGTTTTTATAGCTCGTCCATAAGTTCCTAGTGTTATAATCTTTCATAAACCTTATAAAAGTATCCATGTATTTTTCTTCAAATAATTTGATTAGTGTAGTTTTTTCTCCTGTTTTATGATCCTTACCAGCAGCTTGCCAATATAAGTGATTAAATGCATGCTTAAAAGGGGTATTTCGATTGATGGAGTCTCTAAATCTAAAATCAATAAGATTTATAAGTTCAGTACTTGAAAATTCTATCATTCTATATTGCGCACTTTGAAAGCCACTTGCAGGAGCTAGCGTATTTCGAAATTTCATATACTGATTAACATCCATTCCTTCACCCATAATTTTAAAAGATCCAGAAAGAAGATCAAAGTATCTAGAAATTCTATTGAGTCTAGAACTAAAAAAATCTGCTTTCAAGTTATTATTAAATGCAACTTGTTCTATTTCCCAGAGAATCATTTTGAACAATAACTCATTTATTTGGTGATACATAATGAAAATTAATTCATCAGGTTGGTTAGTTCGTTGTATTTGAAGATTTATAAGCGCATCAGTTTGAATATAGTCCCAATAGTTCATGGGTTTACTATGTAACATGCCCTCGAAGTGAGTCTTGGGATTTTGGCCTTCGGATTCTAGTTTTGTAATTATTTTATTTATGAGATCCTGCATTATAGTGTACCCCTTTTAAGTTGTTCTCTTTCAATGGATTCAAATAGAGCTTTGAAATTCCCAGCACCAAATCCTAGTGCCCCCATTCTCTGAATAATTTCAAAGAAAAGAGTCGGTCTGTCTTCTACTGGTTTTGTGAAAATTTGAAGAAGATAACCCTCTTCATCAGCATCGATCATAATACCTAAACTTTTTAATGTTTCAATATCTTCTTTCAATTTGTGGTTATGTTCTTCTAGCCTAATAGGAACAGCTTTATAATACTCGTCAGGGGGAGTACTTAAAAATTCAATGCCTCTTTTTCTCATTTCTGTTACTGTACTTATTATGTCATTAGTTGCAACCGCAATATGCTGCACACCTGGACCCTCATAAAAATCTAAGTATTCCTCAATTTGAGATTTTTTCTTGCCTTCTGCAGGCTCATTTATAGGAAATTTAATTCTTCCATTCCCATTACTCATTACTTTACTCATTAACGCCGAATATTCGGTATGTATTTGAGTGTCATCAAAAGAAAGAAAATTTTCAAATCCCATTACTTTTTCGTACCATTCTACCCATGTATTCATTTCTCCCCAGCCAACATTACCAACCATATGATCAATATATTTTAAACCAACTGGCTCTGGATTGTAATCAGAAACCCATTTTTTGAATCCAGGCATGAAAACACCAGAATAATTAGTTCTCTCAATAAACATATGAACTGTTTCACCGTAAGTATAAATTCCTGATTTTACAATTTCTCCGTATTTGTCTGTTTCTACAGTTGGTTTCATATATGGCTTTGCACCTCTTGACGTAGTTTCTTGGTAAGCTTTTCTAGCATCTTGTACCCATAAGGCAACTATTTTTATCCCATCTCCATGCTTTACTATGTGGTCATTAATTGGGGACTTTGAATTCAGAGGTGTTGTAAGTATAAGTCTAATCTTGTCTTGTTTTAAGACATAGGATACAAAATCTTTACTTCCAGTCTCTAACCCTTTGTATGCAAAGGATTGAAATCCAAAAGCAGTCTTGTAAAAGTGTGCTGCTTGTTTGGCATTCCCAACATAAAATTCCACATAATCTGTACCAAGAAGAGGTAAAAAATCTTGTGCACCTTTAAAGATTTTTTCCAATCCATAATCCACATTTTTTACATCTTTCATATTCTTTCTTTTAGTGTAACCATGTTTTGTAGTAATTCTTTACTTCTATTTCCAATGCTTGTTTAGTTAGTTTTAAAGGTTTAAAAGTATCAACCATAACAGCTAATTCCTCTGTTTTTTTCTTACCTATGCTTCTCTCATAAGCACCAGGGTGGGGACCATGAGGAATACCTGCAGGATGTAAGGTTATTTGTCCAATTTCAATATTATTTCTGCTCATGAAATCACCATCGACATAATATAAAACTTCATCAGAATCTATATTGCTATGATTGTAAGGCGCAGGTATTGCTTCAGGGTGATAATCGTATAATCTTGGGCAAAATGAACAGATTACAAATGCTGAAGTTTCAAATGTTTGATGGACTGGTGGTGGTTGATGAACTCTTCCTGTAATAGGTTCAAAATCGTGTATTGAAAAAGCATATGGGTAATTGTATCCATCCCATCCAACAACGTCAAAAGGGTGGGAGGCATATATGTAATCGTGCAATAAATCTTCTTTTTTAATTTTTATTAAAAAGTCTCCTTTTTGATCAAATGTTTTTAGGCTAGAAGGTACCCTTATATCACGTTCACAGTATGGAGAATGTTCTAATAGTTGTCCGAACCAATTTCTGTATCTCTTTGGAGTATAGATAGGGTGACGGGATTCAATTATTAAATGACGGTTTTCATTGCTATCGAATTCAAATTGATGGATCATTCCTCTTGGAATTACTAAATAATCTCCGTAAGAAAAAGAAATATCACCTAATTGTGTTTTTAAAACTCCACTACCTTTATGAATGAAAACTACTTCGTCTGCATCTACATTTTTATAAAAATAATCTCTATTGGATTCCTCAGGAGATGCTAGGTAAAGAGTAACATCGCTATTAGTTAATACGGGGACCCTTGCTTCTAAATAATCAGATTTAGAAGCAATTTCAAAACCTTTTAATGCTCTCATCTTAATATTATGATTTACTGCAATTTCGGGCTTAACATTAATAAATCCTTTAAGCTCTGTTACTTGGGTAGGGGGATGCAAGTGATATAATAAGGATGACATACCATCAAATCCGATTGTTCCAAATAGTTGCTCATAATGAATTCCACCTTCTTTCTTTTTAAAGACAGTGTGACGTTTTTGTGGCAATTCTCCTAACCTATGATATCTAGGCATAATGATTTTGTTTTAATTTTAAAAGATAATAAAAAGATATTTAAATACATTCAAAATGTATTTAAGAATGATTATATACCATCATTCAGGATTGCGTTTTAAATAATCTTTTTGAACAATTGAAAATTTTGAAAAAAGTGTTATGGCTAGAATATTCATTAGAAAGAAGCTTTTATTTTTCTTCTTTGATGCATATTGATTGTTCTGTAGGATTTTGCGGCATTATTTAATTTCTTGTAGACGGAAAGGGTTACAAACATGTAACTATCGTCATTTTCTGGATTACCTCGTTGATTCCCTTCAGCTGTAAAAGCATTTCCTCTTATTTTGTAAGGATTGGTTCCGCCCAGTGAAGCATCTGGCTCCGCACCATCTGGGTAAATTGGGTTTCCATTTGCATCAAAGTTATCAGTAACATAACCAACATAAGGATATGTATATCCAGTAGAAGTACCTGACATTATTTCAGCCGCACTTCCATACACTTCTCCTAATTTTTTTTTATCATAGTAAATAGTACTAACATCATCTAAATAGTCAGTATTAGTGAATCTAAAACCGGCTTCTAATTTAATACCTGAATTTCCGCTAAATGCTTTTTTAAAACCAAATCCCATAGGGACACATACAGCAAATGGAAGATAGGTTTGTCCTGGGGCATAACCCTCTGGTCCACCTTCCATACCTTGTCCTTCAGTATGTAATGGCCTCAACCTATATTTTGCACCTGATCCTGTTACAACTCCATTGTCATCAATAAATCTATCATACCCAGACGGGTCAAAATAAAAACCACCAATACCACCAAACAGATAAATACCAATACCTAGTGGTGTTTTTGCTCCCAGAAACTTACCAGCTGGACTTTTAAGATTGTATCGGTTTCCTGTTCTTACGTGTTTAAGAATAATTTCAAACATCAAAGACGATTCAATAACAGTAGTGTTAAAATTTAGTCTTCTGTTATTTCTGTAAAAATCCCCTGCAAAGGCATCGTCCCCTGAAACATTGGCGTATGATAAACTAACTCTTGCAGTTGCCTTACTTGCTAAATTGTATATATAAGAAAAATTACCTACAAAACTAGTTTTTGCAATTTCTAAGTCATAAAGAAAACCACTACCAACAGCATCTCTACCACCCAGATCTGTTAGGCAACTAGAAGCACCTGCACCAAAAGTAATTTCATGTCTTTTACTGCGGAATGAATATTTGTTGTAATAACTTTGCGCATCAATGAGCTCGGGAAACATTATAAAAATGCCCAAGAATGCTATTACGGTATTTTTTACAAAAGGTTTCATTTTTAACAAATATATAAAAGTTTGTTAAAAAATTTATGCCATTTGCATTTTAATGCTCCATAAAATTATACCTACAGAAACGGAAATATTTAAAGAATGCTTAGTTCCCCACTGAGGAATTTCTACACTAAAGTTAGAAAAATCAATTAAATCTTGGTGTACTCCGCTTACTTCATTTCCAAAAATGAGTAGTATCTTTTTATTAGATAATTTAAATTTTTTCAGAGATATCGCTTTGCTAGTTTGTTCTACTGCTATGATGTCGTATCCTAATTTGACATATTTTTCTAAGACATTTACAGCATTTTTTTGATACTCCCATTTTACACTTTCGCTTGCACCTATTGCAGTTTTTCTAATTTCTCTATGAGGTGGTGTTGCTGTTATCCCGCAGAGATATAACTTTTTAACTGCCATAGCATCGCAAGTTCTAAAAACAGATCCGATATTATTTAGGCTTCTTACATCATCTAGTAGTATAACAATATCATCTTTTTCAGAGGATTTAAAATCTTCAATACTCATCCTTTTCAGTTCAGATAATTTTAATTTTTTATTCATTTTGAAGATTTCTTGTGCAAATGGGCAATTCAATTAATTTTACAAAAGTATTGTTATCTATTACAATCACCAAATGACAAAAGTTAAAACAAAATCAGTAACACCACTAATGCAGCAATACAACAGGATTAAGGCAAAATATCCTGACGCATTATTACTATTTAGAGTAGGAGATTTTTATGAGACTTTCGGAAAAGATGCAATAACAGCTTCTGAAATTTTAGGAATAATATTAACTGCCAGAAACAACGGAGCATCAAAAATTGAATTGGCTGGTTTCCCACACCATTCAATGGGAACCTATTTGCCAAAATTAGTAAGAGCTGGAAAAAGGGTAGCTGTATGTGATCAGTTAGAGGAACCTACAAAAGGAAAAAAAATTGTTAAAAGAGGTGTCACAGAACTTGTAACCCCTGGTGTTGCTTTAAGTGACCAATTGCTAGAAAACAAGGGGAATAATTTTTTAGCAGCTATTCATTTTGGTAAGAAAAGTGTTGGTGTCGCATTTTTAGACATTTCAACTGGTGAATTTTATGTTGGTGAAGGGCCAATTAATTATATAGTTAAGCTAGTCAATGATTTTTCACCTTCCGAAATATTATACCAAAGGGATAAAGACGCTGTATTTCAGCAAAAATTTAAATCCAAGTCTTACAGCTTTAGGCTCGATGAATGGATTTTTCAGAAGGATTATGCTGTAGAAAAATTAAATCATCAATTTGGAACAAAGTCGTTGAAAGGATTCGGAGTTGAAAAGCTAGATTTAGCAGTTACTGCAGCTGGCGCTGTTTTGCATTACATCAGTTCTGCAGAGCATCACAACACGTCGCATGTAGCTACTATTCAAAGGATAGAACTTGATAGCCACCTTTGGATGGATGATTTTACAGTCAATAATCTTGAAATTATTAATTCTCCACATCCTAACGGACATACTTTGGTAGAAATATTAGACTATACTTCTACGGCAATGGGCGGTAGACTACTTAAAAAATGGTTGATATTTCCCTTGAAAGAGACAATAAAAATTCAAAAAAGGCTAGATACTGTTGACTTTTTCTACAAAAGTGAAGAAAGCTATGATTTTATAAAAAATCACTTTGTTAAA
>MDTC01189888.1_pt1 | contig 15651 bp, 18 predicted proteins | sample 811181 | NCBI WGS metagenome assembly MDTC01 (sample SAMN05326644, study PRJNA326480) | marine metagenome | isolation source: seawater | place: Pacific Ocean: North | collected 2011
ATTTCACGGGAGAGACCCATGGCAATTGGCATTGTCGCTAGATTAGAGATTCAGGAAGGCAAGAACGAGGAATTCGAAGCAGCATTTGCGGAACTTAAAGACGCAGTTACTGCTAACGAACCGGGTGTGAACTTCTACTCGTTACACCGTTCACGCGAAAGTGAAACCACCTACGTCGTTCTTGAGCAATACGCCGACCAAGCGGCATTTGATGCCCACGGCGCCACCGATCATATGAAAACCATCGGTGCCAAACTTGGCGCCTGTTTCGCAGGAGCACCAGGGATAGAACTGCTCGACGCTGTTTGATCGAACTCAGGTAAACAGGGGAGGAAACTTCCCTTATTACCGGATCATCTCATACAGGAAGGGCAGCGATACATCCATGCGATAATCGACGCCGGAGTGATTGTCGGCAAACTCCTCGTACTGGTGAACAATATCCAGCGCCTCCAGACGCCTCACCAACTGCCTTGCACCAAAGATAAGTTTGTATTGATCGCTCGCGCCACAGTCAATGTACAGCCCCTTCAGATGCCGGAGGTTCTCCTGCACATCATTCCGCTCGATCATCTTCACCGGATCCCAGGCCAGCCAGTTTGCCCAGCGCTCTTCAATTAGCTCACAAGTTAAATCAGTTACCGGGAGGCGCACACCATAGGGCTTCTCAGGATCGGGATCATAGGTCGCTGCCATCGCAAGATTCATCAGCAGATGCATATCGGAGCCAGCCACTTTCTTGCCGGATTGCACTTTCTCCATAAAAGTCGTTACGCCATTCTCATAGCGGGCAAGTTGCATCAAGGTTCCCGCCATATCGCCGCGATAACACAAATCGAAATCCATATCCCCGGAATGACAGGCAATGGCGCCCCAAGTATACGCATACAACATGCCATGAATCATCGCACCATATCCGCCACTGGATTTTCCAAATATCGCCCTGTGTTCTCTGCCCCGCTTCAAGCGATACCTGTTTTCAAGCGCTGGAATCATTTCCTGAGTTAGAAAGTCTGCCCAGTTACCCATGGCGGATGAATTGATGTACTGGTTACCACCTAACGATGTGAAGCAATCTGGAAGGGCAACGATTACATTTCCCATCTTCCCCTCTTCGATCAGTCGATCAATTCTTTGCGGCACACTTTCCGCGAATGCTTTCCAACCAATGTGCCCCAAACCACTCCCGGTGAAACCTACGATATCAACCAGCAACGGATAGTCTTCAGCAGACTGCTCGTATCCCTGCGGCAGGTAGACGGCGACGGTGCGGTAAGAGGGGTCGCCAAGCAGGTTATTTTTAAGGGCTTCAGAATCGATCTCAAGGTACTCTACCCTGCCAGCCGGCAGTCTGAAATTTTGTTTTGGCATAGGGGCGAACTCAGTTACAGATACCCACTGAGTATACTAATCAAAGATACCTTCATGAAATGCGGGTCTATACACGGGGCCTATAATTTGGGCCTATAGAAAGGAGTTGCAAAAAAGAGGCCGATGAAATGTGGTTTTCGGAAATCCAGCCCTGTGAAATATGGACCTACGAAACGCTTCGAACCACTGTGCTGACTGCTCGCGAAAAAACGTCTCCCACCAGGCGCAAACTCTGAACAGTCGCACCCAGCGCCATCCAGCCCGCAAGCCGAAACCGATCGGCAGCATTGACGCCTCCAAACTGATCCATATGCTTCTGCATCAGCATAGCCTGTGGATTCGTCTCAGTGAAGCGCTTAATCCTTTGGGATCCGCGGCTCAGGAGATAGATTGCCGCAAACAGGAACAGAACACCGGGAATGATTGGAATGATCAGCCCAACAAGACCCAGCGTAAGGCACAGGCCGCCAACAAGCAGGTAAATCACCTTACGTGGTTTGCTCATGTGTACATTCATCATCTTTCCTCAGTCAGCAATTAGTGTCTACTGAGCAGGAACCATGCCAGAGGTGTAAGTCTTTGTTTTTATTTGAGAATTTAGATTTTCCTGGTGCGCCATTAGTCAGGAGCATTCTTTGCTGTGAAATTTCACCAATATTTGGTGAGTTCGAATCCGGGAATTCAAGATGACTACAAAATTCGTGGTTATCCATCGGACTGGATGGTCTGACCGTCCAATCCTAGCTAAAGGAATTCGCCGAGCTAGTATCGGATCAAGGCTAGTTCATGTCCAAAACTGCACATTCTGAACCCAATATGTAAAGGGCATGAACCATTTGCTTATAAATACAATAACTTAGGGAGGAATATTAAAACTATTATAGCAGTGGAGAGGCAGCTAAGCTTCATCCAAGGTGCACAACGCCTGGATGAAGCCCTAACTTAACTTGCTTCTATTTCAAACTTGGATCACGCATCAAGGGACGCAAAATTCGCACCTTCAGCGACCAGTTTCTCCAGCAGTCCTGCCGGGCAACAGCAAGTACATATTTGCGAACCGGGCTGGCATCAAATTGGCTGAATATACTCCCAGCCAATTGTCCAACCTGATCGTAACCGAAAACAGTGAAATTCTTGATACTGGCACTGAATTTGAAGACGTCCTGACCAACGTGGTTACTGGCCTGCGAGACAATCGAACGAAAAGCTATGAGGAACTATCGGGGGAAAGCGACTAACCAAAGTGGCTGAGAAACACGATTCCTCCAGAAATTCCCTAATCTGCGTTAGCTGATATACTCTCCTGTACCTACTGCGCCAACCTCTCTCATGAGCGATGAATTATTCAGAGTAGCCTTTGACGGTTCCCTTACCGGGGAATTTGACGCGTATGTGGCCAAGAAGCGATTTGGCAAACTATTTCACCTCAATATGTAAAGGGTTGATTTACTTTTCTCCGGAAAGAAATACGTAATCAAGAACAACATCACCGAAGAAAAGGCGATGGAGTTCATGATCAAGGTATCGGAAGCCGGGTGTGAATGCTATGTGCAGGAGATGCCGGATGAAGACAAACCTGATTATGATGAAAAGAGAAAGAAGGGCGAACGAAGGTTGCGGTTTCGTCGACCGCCCAGGGCCGGTGCAATAATCCCGGACCGGCACCTGCAGATTCACCGCAGAAAAGACAGAAAATACTTTCTGAATATCAAGAATCACAAGCAGGAGATACCCCTGGCTTTCCAGTCTTATCCGCCTAAAGAGGATGACTAAAAGTTAACACTGACCTTACTGTGGTTAATAGTCCTTTCAATTTTTCAGCCATGCACCTGGCCATGCAGGACTTCGTGGACAGGGAACTTCTGGCTGGAGCCATCTCCGTAGTCCTGAAAGACAACAGGATTGTTGACAAAAAAACCTGGGGCTACGCGGATACTGAGTCAAGAACTGAAATTCACGACAATACGATCTTTCGCATTTTTTCAAACACTAAAATAATCACCTCCGTTGCTGCCATGATCCTCTATGAGGAGGGTCATTTCTCCCTGGATGACCCCCTGGAAAAATATCTGCCGCAGTTCCAAAACATGAGGGTTCTCAAAAAAGGCGCCGATGACCCCTCTGAAACTGAAGACCTACAGGTGCAACCCACCATAAGGCAACTCATGTCGCATCAGGCGGGAATTTCATACGGTATTTTCTCGGAGTCACCGGTGGATGCCCTTTACAATGAATGGGACATTCTTGCCCCCCATTCAACTTTGGCTGATATGGTAGACAAGCTTGCACGCATACCTCTTGCCTCACAACCGGGGACACGATTTCAGTACAGCATTTCAACCGACGTACTTGCTCGCCTGGTAGAAATATGGTCAGGCGAACCTCTTGATAAATTTCTTATTGGGAAAATTTTCTCACCGCTTGCCATGACAGATACCGGCTTCCATGTACCAGAACCAAAACGGGCGCGTCTGGCCACAAATTATCTGCCGACGAACCCACTGGAGCCTATGAAGCCTGGGTTGGGAACTGCACCCGACGATATTCTCGGTGGCTTCCTTGAACCCAAAGCACTCTGTTCGGGGGGTGCGGGCCTGGTTTCCACCATTGCCGACTACACGCGATTTATTCAAATGCTGGTGGGTGAGGGTAGCCTGGGCGATGTGCAAATACTGAAACCAGAAACCGTTGCGCTAATGCATACCAATCAGCTTCCTGAAGGGGTAAAAGTTCAGTGTCCCGCTGACTGGTTTATGCCGGACACCGTCTTCGGACTAGGCCTGGCAATTAAGAGAGCGCCCCTGGAAGGTGAGCCTGCGGAAGCAATCGATGAGTTTCACTGGGGTGGACTCGCCGGTACACACACCTGGATCTCCCCAAGGGCTGGAATAGCGGCACTGATTTTTACCCAGCGATTCCCCAGTTTCCACCATGAATTCAGCCATGAATTCAAGCGCCAGGTGTACAAGGCAGTGTGCTAACGGGTCACCGCCCAGGCCTGTCCTGGTTTCTCCCATGTTTTGGCCCCTTCATCCGCTCCAGTGCATTTGCTCTATCCTTGGTAGACATTTTTTGATTTTTTCCCGCAGTTGCTGCTGGCGATCCTTCGGCAGCTTATTGAATTTTCCAAACCGCTCCTTCAGTTGCCGCTGTTGCAGTGGATCCAATTTTTTGTAGGTTCTAAGCTTTTGGGTAAGATCCTCTCGCTTTTCAGGCGTCAATGCCTGCCAGCGGTCATATCGATTTGACATGGACCTCCGTTGGTCAGTATCCATGGAGACCCAACGATCAGCACCGCGGTGCCATATTCTCTTCTATCTCCTCCGGCCCCATCAATTCACCTTCTTCTTCCGCCATGCTGCCTAGGTATTCCAGGAATTCCATACTCGGGGTAGAGGTTGCCTCCGCCAATACGATTGGTTCCAACAGGGCACATATCACCAGACCTGCCTCCCTAATCCGCATTCGGCTCTTTTTCCAGAACAAGCCAGGCAACAAATTCCATGTCAGACAACAAATCTATATTTTGTGCAGCCAATTGCGCATCCTCACCACTGTAAACCGGGATTTCCGGTATCGTCGTACGCACAGGCCAGATTCCCACTGCGAGCACAAGGATGGCAGCCAGCGATGTGGCAACCAGTGAGCGTTAAAGAAGGGCTGCGGTCTATCCATCTCAGCCACCGCAGCTCTACGCGCAGCAGCAAGGCGAAGATGAACATCTTCAGCTAACGCTGATACCTCCTCATCAAGCACCTGTTTTGCTAGGATGAGAGCCTAGGATCTTGATCACTGTTCATGATCACCCCCCAACACTTCTCTTAAGGTGTTCACCGCACGACTGTAGTGAGTCTTGAAACTCCCTTCAGAACAACTCATGGCACGAGCCGTGTCCTGCACATTAAGCCCTTCCCATACTCGAAAAAGGAACGCCTCCCGCTGCCGACCTGGCAGCACCGCGACGGCCTCGTTCCATTTTATGGAAGTCGCCTACATCTGAACCTGAAAAGGTGGCTCCACGGCATAACCATCCGGTGCCTGAAGAATTGGATCCTCTTCCTCACCGTCCTGTATACAAAAGAATCCCATAATCCTGTTACGAATTGTAGCGTGACGATGAGAGTCGGTAATTCTATTTCTAAGTATCCGATCGAACAATGGCGTCCACTCGGACTCATTCTTTGCGCCGTATCTGCGCGCCAGGGTCATCATGCTGTCTTGAACGATATCCATTGCCTCATCCACATCTTTTACAGCCAGGTTTGCTATGTGAAACGCCTTCTTCTCGATGCCACTTAGAAATCGATTCATGGCTATGGAGTCTGACACGATTCATCAACTGCTAGAGTGTACCTGCATATTGTACCCTCCCAGCACCTGGCACGCAGGCAGGGAGGATAGTGCCCATGTGATCCTCCCGTTTTACTACACCTTTACTATCAATAACGCATGAAACGCAATTTGGTTGACAAAAAGAGACAAATTTAAGGCACTGGAACCAGCCATGTCGCCCAGTTGCAATACCCCGTACATGGCTGAATACTTGAGGCTTCCTCAACAAAGTCAGAAGTGGGCTAAGATCCAGTTGTACAGGCGATCTATAAGAGAAAGGTACAAGACAAATGGTTGAGACGAACGATAAAGCGAATTGTAAAATGAACTACAAAAAAGGGGACATGACCCATGATTAACCCGGGAACAGCCGAATGGCTGAGTCTAGTCAAAGAAGAAATCATTGATAAGCAGAGACCCATCATTGACCCGCATCATCACCTGTGGAAACAGCCAGCGGGGAGTGACTATCTGCTGGAAAACCTCTGGGAGGACACGGGTTCCGGCCACAATGTCGTTAAAACAGTATTTGTTGAGTGCGGCGCTGAATACCGGGCAGAAGGCCCAAAACACCTGAAATCACTGGGCGAAACAGAATTCGTCGTGGAGCAAGCAGCAGCAAGTGAAGCAGACACCGGCAAAGCTACGATCGCTGCCATCGTCGGACATACCAACCTCACACGTGGCGAACTGGCCAGGGAGTCCCTGGAGGCACATATTGAACTGGGAAGGGGCAGGTTTCGCGGTATACGCCACGCAGGGTCAAGAGAGCCGCACCCGGAAGCGCTCATGATTGCAGGTCGAGCACCGGAGGGGTTATATCAAATGGCTGAATTCCGGGAAGGCGTGAAGGTGCTGGCAGATATGGGGCTCACATACGATACCTGGCACTATCATCACCAGAATCAGGATTTCGCTGACCTTGCCCGCACCTGCCCCGATACGCAGATGATCCTTGATCACTTTGGTACCCCACTGGGGGTCGGACCCTACGAAGGGAAGCGTGAAGAAATTTTCGAGCAATGGAAACTGGACATCGCCGAGATAGCAAGGTGCGAAAATGTAGTCGCAAAGATCGGTGGTCTTGCGATGCCGGACAACGGCTTCGGCTGGCATAGCAGGGAAACGCCGGTGACTTCGGATGAATTTGTTACCGCGCAAAAAAGATACTACCTGCACACCATAGAGTGCTTCGGTCCAGACCGGTGCATGATGGAAAGCAACTTCCCCGTCGATAAGTATTCAATTTCTTATCATGTTTTGTACAACGGCCTGAAGAAAATAGTTGCCGATTTTTCAGAAGATGAAAAAGACGCGATGTTCTATGGAACGGCCGCCAGGGTCTACAGCATTAAATAAGGCCGGGACTAGGCAGAGACTGGTTTAAGCATTTTTCCACGCAGATTTTTTATCCAGAATACGGTGCCACCGGCGACGGCCACTGGCAGAAGGATAAGGTTGGCCAGTGGAATTGCCAGAAGGAGATAGACCGGTGTACCAAACAGGACGGATTGAAATCGCGCGCGCCCCAGTTCTCGCCTGAGGTCAGAAAAGCTAATCTCATTGTTATCCGCCGCATAGTCCGTATATTGAATCGCCATCATCCAGGCACCGAACAGCAACCATAGTATCGGTGCCACGGTGTTGATAAGAGGAATAATGCTAACTAACAGCAGGCCGACCAGTCTGGGCAGGAAATAGTACAACTTCGCGATCTCGCGCCCCACAGTTCTTGGCACAATCAACCAGATGGAAGTTGTAGATGCGGGTAGGTTACCTACCAGGTGTTCTTCTACTTTTATGGACAGCAGGGCATTAAAAGGAGAGGCAATAATATTGGCGATAATCGTAAACAGATAAAACAACAAAACGGCAACAATCAAGACTGCTAGCATTTTGATCAACCATGAGAGGAAAGACATCCACTCTGGCAACATCCCCATAAGACCGCCTACCCAATAGTCAAACTGCGATACGCTGACGGTTATCAATGCAACCAGAACGAAAACATTAATAACAGTAGGAATTACGATGTACTTGCGCAGACCCGGTGTGCGTACAAGCTGAAAGCCCTCAACAAAACAATCTATACCATTCATTACTCACGCCCTTCGCAACATATAGTCCTTGATGGGCAGAATCCGAATTCGTCGACCGGTAATTTTGTACAGCGCATTACAAACAGCGGGGGCTACCGGCGGTGTGGCAGGCTCGCCTAGGCCTGCCCACTTGTCTCCACCGGAAAGGGCAAAGTGTGTTTCAATCACCGGCGCCTCAGCCATAGCCGCTATCCTGTATGTGTCAAGGTTGTCTTCAAGCACCACTCCATTTTCAACCGTAAGCTTACCGTACAAGGCTGCGGTCAATCCGAACATAATGGCACTCTCAACCTGCATTTCTGCAGTCAAAGGGTTAACCAGGTTGCCACAGTCTAGGACACTGACAATGCGATCAATCTTTAATTCACCTGTACCGGAGACTGTAACCTCAGCCACCTGCCCGCAAATAGTGCCAAAACTTTCATGAATCGCGATTCCCTGCGCCGTGCCCCTGGGCAGCCTTTTCTTGCCCCAGTTGGATTTCTTCTCCAGTACTTCAAGGACATCCAGCAGATCAGGCCTGTCAGCCAAGTGTTTTCGCCTGAATGCAAACGGATCCATGCGCGATGAAGTGGCCATTTCATCTACAAAACACTCCATCGCATAGGCGTTTTGCGAATGGCCAACGGAGCGCCACCACCAACTCGTCAGATGTGTGTTTTTTGCTGTATGGCTGATTTTTTTATGTTCCACCTCGTAGGGCATATCTACCAGCCCGGAAACTGAACTGCTATCAACCTTTTTGCTGCTACCGCCGTGATCTGCCCTTATCGAGTGGGTAACCGAACGGTTTGAATAGGCAATCAGATTCTTGTCGAGGTCAAAACCCGCCTTGAACCTCATGGCAGCCATGGGCCTATAATAGCCGCTGCGCATATCCTCTTCCCTGGACCAGATCATCTGTACAGGTTTCCCTACCTCCTTCGCAATATGTACCGCCTCTTCGACATAGTCAGTGCTGCTGCGCCGTCCAAAGCCGCAGCCCAGGAAACAGTTGTGAATATAAACATTCTCCGGTGACTGCCCGGTAATTTCCGCCGTAACCGCTAGAGCAGATTCAGGAAACTGTGTACCTAACCAGACATCAACTCGGTCCTCCTGTATATGGACCGTACAATTAAGCGGTTCCATGCAGGCATGGGCTAGGTACGGCACCACATAGTCAGACTCGAAGGATTTCTCCGCCTCATCCATCGCCGCGGCTACATTCCCGGATTCCTTGAGAACCGTACCTTCGTTTTCAAGTTCGGCGACAAACTCACGTTTAAATGTCTCTGAATAGGTTTTCCCTGCGGGGCCAAGAACCCACTGAACAGGCATTGCTTCAACGGCTGTTTTCGCCTGCCAGTAGTGTTCCGCGACTATCGCAACCGAATGCTTCATACGAACGGACTTGAGTACACCTGCCTGATTCCGCACAGTATTAAAACGAAGGCTGCGAACCTCCCCCCCTAGCACCGGGCAATGTGCTACTGCCGCATACACCATACCAGGAATGCGGATATCCATACCAAAGGTCGCTGTGCCGTTTACCTTAGCAGGCACATCGAGACGGGGAGTGGGCAGTCCAAGGAGTTCGAATTCCTCCGGCGTTTTTATGCGCACACCAACGACACTGACTTTGGCTGCATCAGCCGCAACGGCCCCATAATTAGTCGAACGCCCACTGCCCTTGTGATAGATCCTGCCGTAGTCTGCGTAGCATTCATCCGGACTGACAAGCCATTGCTCAGCGGCAGCCTTTATTAGTCGTTCTCTTGCTTCAGCCCCAGCCTGCTGCAAATATTCACGTGATCTGCGCACCGCTCTACTTCCGCCGGTGTCCATCATCCTGTAGATGCGATCCTGTCGAATACTGCGGTTCACATCGGCGTATTCAGCACGGACCTTTCGCCAGTCTGCTTCCAGTTCTTCGGCAACAATCATCGGCAGAGAAGTGAAAACTCCCTGCCCCATTTCAGCCTGGGCGACTCGGATAGTGATGGTGTCATCAATACCAATAGTCAACCAGGCATTAATTTCTTCCGCTGACTCCAGATAAGACTCAAATGGGCGCGCCTTGGAAAACGATGGCAGATGGAATGCCAGCAGCAGCCCGCCGGTAGCTGTCGCCGAGGATTTGATAAGGGCGCGACGAGATACCTTCTTGTCTATAGGGGATTTCACTAACTAGCACCCCTTTCCTGTGCTACACGGTGAATTGCCTTGCGAATTCTCTTGTAGGTTCCACAGCGGCAAATATTGGTCATCGCCCGGTCAATTTCCTCATCAGTCGGATTGGCTTTATCGTTGAGGAGCGCTACCGCAGACAGGATCTGCCCGGACTGGCAATAGCCGCACTGGGGAACATCCTCTTCAACCCATGCTTTCTGAACCGGGTGATCGCTGCCCTTAGACAACCCCTCTATGGTAATGATATTGAACTTGGCTGCCTGGGCCACCGTCGTTGAACAGGATCTGGTTGCATGCCCATTCATCAAAACGGTACAGGCTCCGCACTGGGAAATGCCACAACCAAACTTAGTACCCGTCAGATTCAGGTTGTCACGTATAACCCATAACAAAGGTGTATTCGGGTCCACATCCACCTCCACATCTTCGCCGTTGATCTGCAAACTGATCATTGCCCCTCCCAGTGTTTACACAGAATTAATATTAGCGGATACCTTCCCAATTAGCACTCTGATGGCCCGTATTGGCACCGCTGTTCATACTGGATATTTATACTGGAGGTTCAGCCTGCTATGGCCAACCGGTGCAATGATGAGTTAGTCAAGCACAAGGCGTCTGCCATCAACATTGGCAGGAACCGAAACCCTGAGGATATCTGCAAGAGTGGTCGCAATATCCACACTATGGGCTATTGCATCTGTCATACCAGGTTTAATAGCCCTGCCGTAAAAGACCAGCGGAATGTTTCTATCAAATTCATAGGGAGTACCGTGACTGGCTCCACTACTGGTAAGAAAGCAGGACGGGTGAAACTGAAGGAACAAATCTCCGCTCTTTTCTTCCACATAGGAATTGCGATAGAGCCCCGCAATCTCACCGTCACCTCCCATGGTCTCTTCAACGGTCCAAACCTGTTTTACGTAAGGCTGGTTTTCGAGCAGCGACTCAATCCCCACAATTACCTCGTTAGGATCTATTCCGTGATCCAGAGCATAGGAAGAGTTAATACTCGTGCTGTAGGCGCTGTTTTTTTTAAAAGATTCCCTGGGTTGCCGAACGGAAATGTAAAGTTCCTGTATAGGTGCCAATACATTTTTGCTCCGAGAGCGTATTGATTGGCTCTGCCAGATGCGACGGGGCAATTGAACCTGTCGTTTTCAATGCTCCACTCCGGTAATTCTGCCACACCGTGGTCGGAGGAAAGAACGGCGATATAGTTACCCTCCCCTACGGTTTCATCCAGACAGGAAAAAAGCTTCTTCAACATCATATCCACATTCTTCAACGTATCGTCAGATTCGACGCTGAAGGGACCGTACAGATGTCCAATGTTGTCGTAGGCTGAGAATGCTACCGCCAACAGGTCAACACTGCCGCGCTGACCAAGCCTTTCATGTTCTACCACAAGGCGGGCTAGATCTAACGAAGCGGTATCCAGGAAAGGTGAATTGTAAACCCGCTTGCCTATTCCTGGCCAAACACCTCGCCCGACGGGATGGCCGCTTGACCGACCGTACTTGCTGCTCTCCCCCACAAAGTCATCTGCCCGCAGGCTGCCGGGCAAGCGCTCCCAGGACTCAGGCAACGTGGATTGAAAACCATCCCGCGAAGAATTACTGCCATTAAACTCATGAACGTATTCCGGCAATTGATCAACGTAATAGCGACTGGTAGTAAAAGGTCTCTGGGATGAATAAAACTAGTAAACGCCATCTGCACAATGACCATCGAGGGGAATTGTTGAACAATCTTTGCCACCAACCGCGAAAACTCTGGAACTCTGGTCATCCGCCTTTAACTAGTCTCCTAGGGTGGTGACAAGAAGGTTTTTGGGGGATCGATTTGATTCAGCACCGAATACACGATTAGCGTTGTTGTCATCATAGACACAGGAGCGACTCTCCCATGATCGGTGGTCAATATAACGATTACCGGGAATACCAGCCTTCGCTGGGTTGACTCCGGTCAACATCACAGCATGCCCTGGACAGGTTGAGGTAACCGCATCGTTTTTTTGAGCCGAAGCAAACACTTTCCCCTGCCTGATCAAGCGGCCAAGACCACCTGGAAAATCATTCTGCAAACGGTCTCTCCTGAGTTGATCAACAGCAATCATCACCACAAGAGCAGGCTTATCTATTGACTTGGCAAGGGCCGGTTGGCAAGCCAAAAGAATAACGGCCCCAATATGAAGTATCCAGGATGGCAGTTGATCTTTCTTCTTCACAATAACTTATGCGCCATGATTTAGTTGGCCCGTATCCACACTGAAAATGCTTGAAAAGCTCCTTTGGCTCTGGCAGGTTACAGTCTATCGTAATCGAACATTGAACAGGCGTACTATGTCTGCAGCGCAATTATCAATTCGTACCCAGTCATCTGATGAGCTTGCTGCCATCGTCCACCAATTGAACCCGGACCTTGAATACCTTCGGGACCTGCATCCGCAGGCGACTACCTGCAGAACACTGCTGGTAAAAATTGAGGGGGCCGAATGCGCCCTGAAGGTTCGCAATGTTACCCGCAACATGTGGGACGAAACCTACTTCTACCGTGAAATACACGCATTACAAAGGGCAGGAGAGAGAAACATCAAGGGTGTCACTCAACTTCTTGATGAATATAAAAACGACAACTTTCACGCGATTATTAAATCCTTCAAACAGGGCACGCCCGGCAACCTGTTTGAATCGGATGAAATTTTGCGCAAGCGGGACTTCATCAAGCAACTAGATGAAATTTACTTGCGACTACACCTTGAGGGTATCGCAAAGGTTAACTTTCTTCCCAGAAAGATCGTGATTTCGGATGAAGGCGAAATCACTCTGGTTGACCTGAGCACCTGCGTCGTCAACACGGAAGTTGGAGTACAACTTTTTTCACAGGAAATGCGAGCAGATTCTCGCTTTATCAACAAACTGGAACGCAACGCTACTCACTAGCTTCGAGTCGCTTCACAGAAATAATAAAAATGGTCTCAATTGGAACATCACGAAAGCCTTTCTTCGACCCGGTTTTCATGTCTTCAATCGCCTCAACAACTTCCATACCGGAAGTGACCTTACCAAAAACAGCATAGCCAAAGGATTTACAGGTCTGTGGCTTATGGAGTTTCTTTGCTCGTGCCTCCATCATGGCCAGTTCATCCTTTCTCGTGCAACTTGCCTTGGAATGATCAAGGAAGTTGTTGTCAGCGACATTTATGAAAAACTGGCGGCCAGCACTGTCGATAAGATTGGTTCGCGCCATCGCCAGCGTTCCCCTGACATTGTGAAGACCATTGTCAGCTTCATTGCGTATCGTTTCTCCACTCTCGGCTGGGCTCATATCTTCCAGGTGACCACCCGTCTGAATCATAAAACCGGCAATGACACGATGAAATATATTCTTATCGTAGGCCCCGGCATCAACATAGGATAAGAAGTTCGCCACTGATACGGGTGACTTATCAGCATAGAGCAAGGCAGTGATGTCCCCTTTACTGGTACTAATAACTACGTGTGGATTTTCTGCCATGGAAGTGACAGGAAGAAAAATAATGAATAACGCAACAATTTTACGCACAGAGATCCTCACATTAATTGCCTGGAGCAGGCGGTTCTTTTTAGAAATACCAACTAAAGATACTGGCTTTCCGCCCAAAGTGTGAACTCACCAGCATCGAAGAATTGACCATGTTCATCACAGGTTTCATATTGCAGCTGCTTTTCATCGATATCAAAAAACCGCTTCATTGTCTCACCATAGCGTGGGCAGGGTATCATATCCAGAGAATCCAATTTGTGACCAACGGCAGGATCACCGGTATCAATAAATTCTGCTATCCGTTTCTTGGAAAGTGATTCTGCCTCTCCCTTGTCAAACCAGATACCCTTGCATGCCGAACAACGGTCAATGAAGATATCTTAGCAATTAACCTCTACCATATCTGCATCACATTTCGGACAACGCATACGATCCTCCTGCTTTTAGTCCCGATATGCTGAGGCCGGAACAAAACCACCAATTTCGGCATCTACCAGACGGGCAAATTCGATAGTAAACAAGTCACCCATCTCACGACCAACTATCTGTACGCCTATAGGTAACCCCTGATGATCCAAGCCCGTAGGAACAACAGTCGATGGCAGGTACGAGACGCCCGTCAAACCAGCCCAGAAAATCTGCTCAAAATAGGGTCGCTGCTCATTGTTAACCGTCAGCCCCCTTTCTCCCACATGTGGGTTTTGATCATGGGCAAACGCTGATGTTACACACACGGGCGTTAACAATAAATCAAACTCCTGGAAGAATTGATGCCACGCCCAGCGCAAGTGAGTGCGTTTTTCGTTATGCTTATGCCAGTCTCGATAGTGCAGGGTTGAGGCCGTAAGGATTTGTGCCAGGTCACTGTCATCTCCATCGGCAAGAGATTCGCGCTGTTGCCTCATCTTTTCGAATACCGCGTCCGGCTGCCGGGCAGACATTGCTGAGTGCAGTAGGCTCGAATAATGTAGGTGCGAATCCGCCGCATCAAACTCCGGTCGCGCAGCGAAATCCACTTCACCACCCGCATCTTCGACCAGTTTGGCTACCATCAGCACACGTTCTATCACCGACTGATCCACTGGCGCCATAACATCATCCGCCCATACGGCAATCTTATATTCGCCCAGAGACTTATGTGTTGGTCTGGGTAGCTCCAGCTTCCACCCGGGCAGGTGGAGGTCATCTGCTCCACCAACTATTTCCATTACCATCCTGAGGTCATCAGCACTTCTTGCCAGCGGGCCAATAACTGAAATATCAGACGGTGTTAGCACACTCGGTTTGGCATGTCCCCGTATTGGCAATACACCCCAGGTGGCCTTATGGCCAAACACACCGCAGTAGTGAGCCGGATTTCGAATTGAGCCACCGATATCACTTCCCATTTCAAGACCAGACAGTCCGGCAGCCATGGCAGCTGCGGCTCCTCCGGAAGAACCCCCAGGGCCTCGTTCAAGGTCGTGGGGGTTATTGGTCGTACCATATATGTCATTGAAACTTTGCATATCCGCGAGATTAATCGGCACATTGGTCTTGCCAAAAATAATTGCCCCGGCGGCCTGAAGCCTTGAACAGGCGACGGCATCATGGTCAGCAATATTGTTTTTGAGTTGTGGGTCCCCCCAGGTTGTAGGCAGTCCAGTCAGATTAAAGGATTCTTTGACCGTCATGGGCACACCATGAAGTGGACCCCAGTCCCCTCCCGCCGCTAGTGATTCATCTGCCTGCCTTGCCCTATCTCGAGCCTTATCCAACTGCGTGCAAATGATCGCATTAATTTCAGGGTTGTATTTTTCCATCCTGGAAATGTAGTGCTCCAATAGCTCAGCACTGCTTATTTCCCTGGCCTTAATCCTGCCAGCAAGTGTGGTTGCATCTGCGAACGCCAGTTCATCCATATCAAATCCTGCCAGTTACAAAAAAATCAAGCTTAGTCCAGATAAAAAAGTGTCACAACAGGTCCCAAAAATTTACAACTCCGATACAAATAGATAGGATTCAACATCTGATTTGAACAAAAGCGACCAATGTCTAAAGTGATAAAAACATTCCGAGATGAAACAAGATCATGGCTAAAAGAAAACTGCCCACCGGGCGCACGGGGGCCGGGCTTCATCCCCTGGGGTAGCCGCAAAATAGAACTGGAACC
>MDTC01257091.1_pt1 | contig 15651 bp, 11 predicted proteins | sample 811181 | NCBI WGS metagenome assembly MDTC01 (sample SAMN05326644, study PRJNA326480) | marine metagenome | isolation source: seawater | place: Pacific Ocean: North | collected 2011
ATAAATAAACCTCTTTTAAAAAGTTCCATTTACAGCTTTGCTTATATGCTAGGAATAGAAGCTTTTGATGCGTTTTATCAAAAATGGGGATTTTCTAATTACGATTTAATATCCAACGGAATTGGGACATTTATATTTGCCATACAACAAAAGACAATCCAAAAGCAAATCATAAACATAAAATTTTCATCCCATCAAAGCACTATTGCACATTGCAGACCAAATTTACTAGGCAAAAACGCATTAGAACAAGTCTTCAAAGACTACAACGGCCAAACTTATTGGGTAACACTTGATATTCATGAAATATTTAAACAAAGGATTAATACTTTAAAATACATTAATCTTGCAATTGGATATTCAATTGAAGGCTTTACGGGAGCCAGAAATAATAATGTGACAGCTTGTAATTGTATAGAATGTAAACATCTTAATAGAAGATCTTCGATTTTGCTCAGTTTAGATCTTAATCTAGAGCCCCTAAAAGGAAAAAATAAAATATTAGATTTTTTAATAAAACCTTTTTCTATCTTAAAAATTCCTGCTCCAACATTTATTTTAAATAATAAGCTGCATTTCAAACCATTTTACTTTTAGTTATTAAAAATACGTCTGATAAATAATTCAACTGATAAAATTTTAATAAAAAGGTTTATATATTATTTCAGATTTATTTCCTTTGAATAAATAAACTTTAACAAATGGAGATTTTTTCAATAATTGGGACTTTAGTTATGCTCATTTTATTGCAAGTTGTGCTAGGATTTGACAACCTGCTATATATCGCTTTAGAATCTAAAAAGGCACCTGAACCAAAACAAAATATGGTTAGAAAATTGGGAATTGGGATTGCTGTATTTTTTCGACTTTTACTTCTTTTGTTTCTCATTAAACTTATTAATGCTTTCGAACATCCATTTATTATTTTAAATAATGACATTCTGTCCATGTCAATGAACTTAGAAAGTCTAATTATACTTATTGGAGGTGTATTTATTCTTTACACTTCAGTAAAAGAAATATGGCACATGATTACTCTAGAAAATGAGATTGAAGAAAAAAAGTCAAACTCGGTATTTAAATCTGTAGCAATGATAGTGATAATGAATTTAGTATTTTCATTTGATTCTATATTGAGCGCAATGGCTTTAACAGAAAATAACTACATCATAGCTATTGCAATCATCATTGGTGGAATATTAATGATAATCGCAGCTAACAAAGTTGCTGAGTTTTTACAAAAAAATAGAATATATGAAGTATTAGGACTATTTATTTTATTTCTAGTTGGAATAATGCTAATTTCTGACGGGGGTCACCAAGCTCATCTAGTTATTATTGACCAACCAATTAGTCCAATGAATAAATCTACTTTTTACTTTATTTTGGCTATTCTTATTTTAATTGATGTTGTTCAAACTAAATATCAAAAAAACCTACTTAAAAGACAATAACAATATAACTCAAAAGCATTTTGATTTTGTTATTTTTGAGAATGAAATGTTTTCTAGTATTAATTTTTAATCTTTTAATTTTTGCTAGCTACAGCCAACAAGCTGGTTATGTGTTTATTGAAAATAAAAACCAATGGAATAAAAATATTAATTTCAAAACAAACTTAAAAAATGGTCATCTATATATATGTGGTGATGGTTTAGTGTTCGATTTTTTTGATGAAAAAAAAATGGACAAAATATATAAAAGCCATTATACTGAAAAAAGATTAAATACTGATAAAAAAATAAAAAAGCATGCTTACAAAATTGAGTTCTTAAATTCTAACTCTAGTAAAACAATTATCGGAAGTCAAAAAGCAAAAGGAACATACAACTATTTTATAGGCAAAAACCCTTATAAATGGGGAACAAATGCTAAAGGGTTTCATCAAATAAATTATTTAAACATTTATCCAGAAATAGACCTAAAACTCTATTCAAAATATTTTAATCTTAAATATGATTTAATTGTAAAGCCTGGTGCAGATCCTAATGTTATCAAATTTAAATATAATGGAATTAAAGATATTTCTATTAAGAAAGAAAGACTTCATATTTATACTAGTGTTAACCATGTTATAGAAGATAAACCTATTGCATTTCAGATTATTAACGGAATTAAAAAAATAATACCCTGTAAATACTCCTTAGATGGAAATGTTATTTCTTATAAATTTCCAAATGGGTATGACCATGAAATTGATTTAGTAATTGATCCTACATTAATATTTTCCACATTTTCTGGTTCATTTGCTAATAACTTTGGTTATTCAGCAACTTTTGATTCAAAAGGTTTTCTATACTCCGGGAGTAGTGTTTTTGGCCAACAGTACCCAACTACACTAGGCGCATACGATACCACATTTGGGGGTGGAACTGTTGATGTAGCTATCACTAAATTTGACACATCAGGCACTTCTATGCATTACTCGACATACATAGGTGGTTCGGATGATGAACTTCCTCATAGCCTAATTGTTAATGCATTTGATGAATTGTATATAATGGGTACTACCTCATCTAATGATTTTCCAACTACTGAAAATTGTTATGACTCTTCATTTAACGGTGGAACAACAACTTTTATGAGTGAAGGTTTAGGAGTAAATTTCAATAATGGATCAGATATATTTATTACCCATTTAAATTCAAATGGTAATCAGTTATTAGGTTCTACTTATATTGGAGGGAGCGATAATGATGGACTAAATTCAACTAGTAATGATCCTTTGGAAAATATCTTAAGATATAATTATGCAGATGAGGTCAGGGGAGAAATAGAAATTGATGAAAATAATAATATATACATAGGAAGTTGCACGAGATCTGTTGACTTCCCTACAACGAATACCTCATTTCAACCTACTTTTGGAGGAGGTAATCTAGATGGCTGCATTTTTAAATTTGATAATTCACTTCAAAATTTAATATGGTCAAGTTATTTGGGAGGGGAAGAACATGATGCTATTTATTCAATTGCTATTGATGACTCTTTAAATTTATTCTGCGCTGGAGGCACTAATTCTAACCAATTTCCAGTAACGGAAGACGCTTTTCAGGAAACTTTTCAAGGTGGAAGGTCAGATGGATTTGTCACTCGTATATCAACAGATGGACAAGAAATATTAGCTTCATCTTTTTATGGTTCCGAAGAATATGATCAAATATATTTTGTAGACCTTGATAAAGGTAATGATAGTTATCTTTTTGGACAAACTGAAACACAAGATAGCTCTTTTATTGAAAATGCATCTTGGAGTATCCCTGGAAGTGGTCAATTCGTAAGTAAACTTAAAAATAGTTTGAGCAATAGATTTTATTCTACTGTATTTGGTTCGGGAAATGGAATTGACATATCTCCAACAGCATTTCTAGTAGATTTATGTAATAAAATGTATTTAGCTGGTTGGGGGGGAGCAGTCAATAACCTTGGAATTTTAGATAACAATGCTGGTTACACTAAAAATATGCCCATTTCACAAGATGCCTTTCAATCTATTTCATTGGACAGTAGTGATTTTTATATAATGGTAATTGAAGATGATGCATCTGGATTTGTTTACGGTTCTTATTTTGGAGGCGACCTTTCCTCAGAACATGTTGACGGAGGAACATCTAGATTTGATAAAAAAGGTAAAATTTATCAAGCAATATGTGCAGGGTGTGGTGGAAACTCAGATTTACCTATAGAACCTAGTGGTGCTGTATCACCAATCAACAACAGCAGTTGCAATCTTGGTGTTTTTAAGATGGAATTTGAGCTTCCATACGTACTAGCAGACTTTGAACTTCCGGAAATAAAATGTGAACCTGCAACACATAGCTTTTTAAATACAAGTGTCTCGCAATCATCAAGTACTTTTAATTGGGATTTTGGAGACGGAAACAGCAGCAGCGAAGTAAACCCTACTCATACTTTTCAGAACGCCGGTAATTATCATGTACAGCTTATTGTTAATGATAATACAACTTGTAATTTTAGTGACACCATTAAAAAATCAATTTTAGTTATTGGAGATACTTCTTACTCTCTTTCGGACATCACAATTTGTCAAGGCGAAAGTATTCAAATTGGAATGTCGCCCAATGCTGATACAAATTTCAATTATACTTGGTATCCTGAAAATGGAATAAGTAACATTTTTTCATCAAATCCTTTTGCTTACCCATTACAAAACACCAATTATTCGCTACTAATATCAAATGGAATTTGTGTTGATACGGCTTTTCAAAGTGTTTTTGTTAATAATCCACAGATAAGTGTTCCTGAAAACGAGGTGCTGTGTGATCACAATAATATTATTTCTATTAGTGCTAGCAGTTTAGGTTCTTCTCAGAATTTTATATGGTCTACCCAAAATGATTTCACTGACACTATTAATAGCAGTTTAAATGATTCAATCATTGAAGTTTCTCCAAATCAAAGTACTTGGTATTTTATTAAGGTAATTAGTGATCAATGTTCAAATATTGATAGTGTTTTTATTGATGTTCCAATTGGATCTATTGGAATTCTTGGTGACTCAATTTCGTGTTTTGGCGACACGGTGCTTTTAATAGGAGAGTCGTCCAACAATCAACACACCATTAATTTTGAATTTTCACCTGATTCTATTGCGATTAGTAATCCTTTTAACGACTCAGTTCTATTTCAATTATTTGATAATCATCTCATCAGACTCAGTGTTTTAGACTCAAATAGTGGATGTATTTTATATGATTCTATTTTCTTAACTATTGACTCTCTTCCTGTTCAAAATATAACTTTGACAAGTGATTTTTCAGTGATTGGACTAGGTGGATCAACACAACTATATGTGACTCCAAATAATTATCAATATGAGTGGGAGCCAATCATAAGCTTGGACAATCCATCTTTTCAAAACCCAATCGCTAGTCCTAATATAACTACAACATACATCGTTAAAATCAACAGTGAAAGTTGTTCAAAATCTGATTCCATAACTATTGAAGTAAATGAGTTAAACTGTGGTGATCCTGATATTTTTGTTCCCAATGCTTTTTCACCTAATAATGATGAAAATAATGATGATTTAAAAGTCAGAGGAAATTATATTTCGAATACTAATTTTGAATTCAAGGTATTTGACCGTTTAGGCAACTTAGTCTTCAAAACTAACAATCCCCATGAGGGTTGGAACGGCAATTATTATGAAACTGACAAACAATGTGATCCTGGAGTCTTTGTTTATTATTTAAAAATGAAATGTTTAGACGGTCAATCCTATTTTAAAAAAGGAAATGTAACCCTACTAAAATAATGACAAATATGAAATTCAAATACTGGATTATAATTTTGTTTTCAACTCAATTGTTTAATTTAAAAGGACAAGATTTTCATTATTCAATGAATCAACTTTCTCCATTGAACTTAAACCCAGCTCTTACTGGTTGGTATGAGGGTAATTTAAGAATTAATAGTAATCATAGATCACAATGGAGAAGTGTGACTACTCCTTTCAATACCTACTCGTTGTCAACTGATTTTTCTAATACTAAATCCATTCCATTTGGAATTTTGATTAATCAAGATGTTGCAGGAGATTCAAAGTTTAAAACTTTACAAATTAATATGAGCTTTTCGCTTAATCTTGTAAAAGACTCATCGCAACTACTTAGAATAGGCTTTCAAGGAGGATATACATCAAGAAGCATTCGTGTAGACGATTTATCATTTGATGCTCAATATAATGGTTCATTTTTTGATCCTAATTTATCAAATCTTGAAAACTTTAACAACTTTAATACAAATTATGGAAACATTAATACTGGGCTATTGTATTTAAGAAAATTAGGTGAAAAACAATATTTTAAATCTCACTTAAGTTGTTTTAATTTAAACCAAAGTAATCAATCATTTATGGGCGCTTCACCTTCAATACCAATTGACATTAAGCTACTTTCTAAGATTGAACACTTGTTAATTTTCAATGATTTTTATCAACTCAAAACTTCACTATTTTATTTGACACAAGGTCCACATAGTGAAATATTAGTAGGTTCAGAATTTCATTACATTTTAGCCGAACTTTTTAATATAAAAAGAGAAATTTGGTTGGGATTATATTACAGAAATAATGATGCAATTTTCATTAGTACTGGCGTAACATATGATTCATGGATTTTCGGCATTTCATATGACATAAATTTATCTGAGCTTGTACCCGCTTCCCGTAATAGAGGTGGATTTGAAATTGCTTTAGCATACCTATTTAAAAGAAAAATAAAAATGGAATCTCCAACACTAATATGCCCAGATTACATGTAAATAAAATACTTTTTTACTGCATTACTTTTGTTATGTTACAAACATTTCATGCTCAAAATAACAATGTTATGATTGAACTTGGCATTAATGCTTATGAAAAAGGAGAATATGTGAAAGCCAATCAATTATTTGAAAACGCAATAATGATCGATTCAAATAATTTAAAATTACAATTCTATTACGCTGTTAATCTCATGAAAATACATCATTATAAAAAAGCAAGAAAGTTCCTTAAAATGGTAGTGGAGAAAGATCCTTCAGGAAAAATTTTTCCTGAGGCAAGCTATTACTTTGGTTCTATGCTCAAACAAAATGGAAATTACAAAGAAGCAATTTTAGAATTTAAAAAAGCCAAGGCTCATTTTATTCACAATAAAGAAAATTTTTTTTACGTCAAGTCCTCAAGAGAAATTAATTCTACTATTTATGCAATGAGACATCAATCATTGATTAATCAGGATATAACAATAAAAAATTTAGATCTAAATGTAAACGGTTATAATGCAGACTTTGCAGGCTTTGAAAATAATGGTAAGTTGTACTTTAGTTCTATTAAAGACAGCACCCATGCTCAAATTTACGTTCAAGAGCAAAACAAAGAAGTAAAATTATTTAGTAAAATAATTGACAATTCATTATTTCATAATGCTAATGGTATTTTTTTTAAAAACCAACAGTATTTTATATTCACAAGATGTGATTCAATATCTCATTGTAAGATAATGATATCGAAAAAGGAAAATGATTCTTGGGGAATTCCACAAGAACTAAGTAATGAACTTAACTCTAATAGTCACAACATTACTCAACCTTTTTTAAGTAGAATTAACGGTAACAATATTTTATTTTTTTGTAGTGATAAAAATGGTGGTTATGGAAAATTGGATATTTGGTATGCTGAAATTTTAGATGACTTTTCAATTGCAAACATTCAGAACGCTGGACCTAGAATTAACTCCCCTGAAAATGATATTACTCCATTCTACCATGAACCTTCTAATAGACTTTATTTTAGCTCCACTTGGCATAATGGTTTTGGGGGTTACGATGTATTTTACAGTCATTGGAATGATTCTGTTTTTGAAGCACCTATTAACGCTGAACAACCTGTTAACACTCCTTATAATGATATGTATTTTTGGATAGATAAAGAAGCTACAAAGGGATATATAACCTCAAATAGGAATGGTAGCTTATACAATACTTATCCCAATTGTTGTCCTGATATTTGGGAACTGAAAACAGAAAAATCAATAGCAGAAAAAGAAATTGTACCAACTAATTTAAGTCCTTTGCAAATTTTCAAACACAAGACAGGTCTCACACTTCCGTTGTCATTATATTTTCATAATGACGAACCTATGCCAAAAAGTCTAGCAACTTTCGTTGATGAAACTTATCCTGAAACTCTAGAAAAATACCTAGCTCTAAAACCCACCTATCTAAAATTATTTTGTAATGGAAAAACGTTAGATGAAAAAAAAGCCGAAACTGAACAAATCAATTACTTTTTTAATACCTATGTAAAAGCCGGATTCAATGTACTTGAAAAATTTAAAAGTCAACTAATTCCATTATTAAATGAACATCAATCAATAGAAATTACCATTAAAGGTTTTTCAAGCCCACTAGCAAAGGATGATTACAATACCAATTTATCTAAAAGAAGAATTTCTTCATTGATTAATTATTTTAATAGTGTGGATAACGGAGTACTCAAGCCATTTATAGAAAATGGTCAACTTATTTTGAAATCTGCTCCTTATGGCGAAGACAAATCTAATATGAACGCTAGTGATAATCTAAATGATACTAAAAGATCTATTTATAGCCCAAAAGCTGCAATTGAAAGAAGAATTGAAATCCAAGAGGTGATATTTAATGATTAATCTTAAAAAAATTGTTTTCCATTAAACAAAAATATCATGCTATTTTTTTTTAATAACTTTAATTAAAATTTTGATCAATGTTTGAAGATATAGATTTAATAGATGAATTAAACCAGGTAGAACTTTCATCAATTGATGTTGTAGATTTATTTAAAAAACAAATAGAAAGTGACAAAAAGCAAGAAAAAGACATTCTTTTTAACCTAGCCAACTTATCTACAAAGGTTGAAACAGTTGATTTGTACAATTACAACTCAAATAATGTTTATGATTTAAATAGCATTAAATCAATCGCTATTAAATACAGATTACGCTTTTTACCTACAAAGTATTTCAAAAATAAAATCCCAAATGAGGCAATTTTTAAAATAAAAGCTCTAGAAAAATCAAATAATACTACCATCAAGCAATTTTATATTCTAGCTCCTTCACAGAATTTCGATCTAGAAGATGTAAACAAAGACCCTTTATTGTTTGCCCCCCTGTCCAATGGAAAGTTTCTCCTTATCCATAAGTGGGGAACTGATTTAAAATGGTATAAAAGATTAGCTGCGTTACCTTTGAAAAGTATCGAATCAATACTATTTACCATTGGTTTATTTGCACTTGCTATTGCTAGCATTACTCCTACTTGGTTAATATTAAATGGAGCTGAAGTTGACATGGGTTATTTTGGATACCATAGAATAGCTTGGTTTATCTATTCTTTTATTTTATTTTGTTCATTAACTACATTTATATGTTTTTCTCAAAACATATATCCAAGTGAATACCAATGGGATAAGAAAACTTACAATTAGTTTAAGATACCTAGGCAAATTTTCATTCTTATAATTTTTTTGACAGACTCGTAAATTTCGTATTTAAAAATCTCGTCTTTATTTATCTCCGAAAGAATGTTAAATAATACTTGTTTTTCATCTACTGGCATTAACAATTGGTCGCAACCTGCTTTTGCAGCATTTAACCCACTTTTCTTTACATTAACAACACCACCCATATTCATTGCATCGGTTATCACTATTCCTCTAAATCCTAAAGAATCCTTAAGTAAATCCGTGACTATCTTTCTTGAGCACGTAGAAGGCATTCCCTGAGTATCAAACTTAGAATTATTTTTAATAGCCAAATGAGCGACCATAATAGAAAGAACACCATTTTCAATTAATGGTGGATAATTTTTTACCTCTTTCATTTCTCCGTCAATATATATCAATTCTTTATGGGTATCCCCTTTAACAAATCCATGACCCGGAAAATGTTTTGCAGTTGCTATGATATTATGACTTTGAGTAACTGATATAAATTCATTAGAAAAAGAAATTACGGTGTCCATATTAAGTCCAAAACTTCTGTTACTTACCACTTTATTTGGAGAGGCATCAATTACCGGAGCAAAATTGTGGTTGATTCCTATGGCATTTAAGTCTTCAGAAATTATTGTAGCTACATTACTAACACTATCAATATGATGGATCTGATTGGTTTTTGGAACTGGCCTTGAATTGGCAATTTTTCTATTGATTAATGTAGGCTCAGCATCCGCAGAATATAATAATGGTAAATGTCCATTTACTATCATAATACTGTCAAAATTATGAACATCGTGAGAAAAAACATCAACCGTACCATTAAGCAATAAAATACCTCCAATCCAACCTTTGGCAGCCAATTCTGAGACGTACTTTCTATTTTTACCGAGTCTACCTGTAGCTGGAACAATCATTTGGCCAACTCTTGTGGTATCGTTTAACTGATCAAAATATTTATTGGTTTTTTTATTCAAAAGTTCATTTTCTGAGTAAAAGTCTGTAAGTCTAAAATTTTGAGTATAGCATAAAGTGATAATGAGTATAAACGCTGTTGTAAAAAATGATTTCATGTTTCTTTTTTTTCAAAAATAGTGCCGTAATATAAACGTTAATAATTAACTTCTATATATTCTCCATAATATAATGTTGAAAGGAAATAATTACATTTGCTATTTGAAAAATTTAACAATGAAATTCAACCCATTTTTATTAAGCCTCGTAGTAAACTTCATAATAAATATATCTTTTGCACAAACTAATTTAATTAATGAGAACTTTAATTCCGGTGATTTAAATGGATGGAGTGTGCTAGATGCTGATATGGCTAATCCATTCAATGATAGTATTGTTATGCAGTTACCCCAAGCATTTCATTTAGTAGCTGATTACGATTCATTAAATGACGGTGATTTGGTAATGGCAGCAACTTCTTGGTTTGATGATACTGTTTCGGCAAATAATTTTTTAATTAGTCCTGTAATCAACTTTCACAGTAATGGGAATTATTTAAATTTCCAAGCGATGTCAGTAGATGGCTCACACCCTGATGGACTGCAAATATTTTACGCTTACGATATTTCTAACACCAATACTTTAATGGAAAATCCTGTTTTGTTTGATACTATCGCAGTACCCAACATAAGCAACAACTATCAAATAAGCCTCAATGAAATTCCTTTAGATACCAACTTTTATATAGTCTTTAGGCATTATGCTACCAACCAATATATTCTCACTTTAGATAATATTAGGGTAATTACTAATGATGCAACTGCGATAAATAATAATTTAAATAGTTATATTTCAATTTACCCAAATCCAACAGAAGGGTCAATTAACATTAGTGCCTCCAACTATAATCAATCAGCAAGTATTTACAGTTCAGTTGGAAAAAAATTGTGGTCTGGTAGACTCAAACCAAGTATTAATTTAAATTTTACTTCTGGATATTATTTCTTAAATTGTAATAATACATCTTTTCCATTTATTATAAAGTAGACTTAATTGGATATAGTCTTTAAAAATATTGTACCTAAAAACATAAGAAATGAATACATCTCAAAATCATCAATTTGGGACAAGCACATAACTTTTAAGCAAAGTGAATTTTACTTAATTAGATCTATTTCAGGAAGAGGAAAAACAACGCTTATTAATTATTTATCTGGAAAAAAAACAGACTATTCAGGAACTCAACTTCACAGAGAAGATAATTGTAAGTATCTTAATGCAGAGGGATGGATTCAAAAGCGAAAAAATGAAATTGCTTTGGTCAATCAAGATTTGAAGTTGATTAATGAGCTTACTGTTATTGATAATTTACTTTTAAAGTTAGAGCTCACAAGTTATATAATTGATACAAAAATTGATCACTATTTAAAAGCCCTGAATATTGATGATTTAAAGTTTAAAAAATGTAATATTTTATCAATGGGACAGCTGCAAAGAGTTGCTATAATTAGAAGTTTATTGCAACCTTTTCAATGGTTATTGCTAGACGAGCCCTTTTCACATCTTGATCAAAAAAATAAAGAAAATGCTCTATCATTGATTATTAATACTGCGAAGGAACAAAAAGCGGGTATTGTATTAACTTCTTTAGATCTTGAAGAAAAAATTGACTTATTTAAAACAATTGATTTGTGAAAACACTCTATAAGGTTTTAAGTTCCCAACATAAGCCCATAACAAAATGGATTTCCTCTATGGGAACAATCGTTGGTTTAGTAATTATTTTACTTACAATTCAATTATTTCAAGATTTTAATCCTTTGATTAACAAGCGTATCAATAACATTGATAATAATTATCAAGTTATTTCTAAAAAAATAGGCGAATTATCTTTCTTAAGTAATAAGATCAAAGGGTTTTCTAAAGAGCAAATCGATAACATTAAAAATCATGAAAATGTTACAGATATTGCCCCTTTTTCGTCTTGTAATTACCAAGTAATGATTAGCATAGGTAATAATAACAATGGTATTCCTAGTTTTTATACATTGGCTTTTTTTGAAAGTGTTCCCTCAAGATTTTTAGCCAAAAAGGAGGGGTTTTATAATTGGGATTCCTCATTCAATGAAGTACCTGTGATATTACCTAAAAATTATTTGGATGCTTATAACTACGGTCTTGCACTAAGCATGAACACTCCTCAAATAAGTGAATCTTTTTTAAAAAAATTAAGGTTTAAGATTGAGGTAAGTGGAAATAAAAAAAAAGGAAGTTATGTTGGTAAAATAGCTGGACTCTCAAAGAATTTAAATAGTATTATAGTACCTGAACAATTTTTAAATCTCACTAATTTAAAATATGGTAAAAAAGAACAACAGGATCCTAGCAGAGTGATTATTAAAACTTTAAAGGCTGACGATAAATCATTTATTGACTTTTTAAACGAAAACAACTATAGCTTAAGTGATAATTCACAGCAAATGTCTTTAATTCAACAAATCATTATTGGTTTATTTTCCTACCAATTTATAATCGCAGTTATTATAATTACGCAAGGTTTACTATTACTTTTATTTTACACCCAAATTATTATAAAAAGTTCAAAAGAATTGATTAAAAAACTATTTATATTAGGTTATCATCCAAAGGAAATTTCGATAGCTTTTGAAAAAATCCTTCTAAAAACCTACCTCCTAATATTTTCAATTAGTATAGTGATTACTCTAATTTTAAAATTTATAATAGCTAAAGAAATCAATGAAAAATTAAGTGTAAAAGTAGAGAATCACCTAAGTTATAGTACGGTTTTAATTTGGATAATTGTTATAATAACTTTTTTTGTTACTAATAGACTCAATCTAAAAAGGAGACTTAAATCAATTTCAGATAAAATTTATATTTAAAAAAATGTTAAAATTTGACCATATTTTTAATTTTGGAACAATTTTGGAGCTACATTTTTTAAGTTTGAATAATATTATAGGTATGAAAAAAATAATCTTTATATTTCTTGTTCTAATAAGTTTAGTTAGCTCAGCACAACAAAAGCTGGAGTTTAAAATAGATGGTCTTAAGGACACCACTGTATTTTTAGCTAGATATTTTGGTGACAGGCTATATTACGCAGATACTGCTTCATCAAAAAATGGATCAGTAATATTCAATACTAAAAATTTCGTTGGTGGTGTTTATGCAGTTGTTTGCCCTGGTTCTAATTACTTTGAGTTAGTGGTTGATAATGAAGACGTACTAATGGAAACTAATATTAATGACCTTTCAGGTAAAATGGTAGTTAAAAAATCAGAAAATAATAAACTTTTTTACAACTACATAAAATTTTTAGGCACTAAAAAATTAGAAGCCAGTTCCTTTAAAGGTGATAAAGATAAAATGAAACAAATTGATATTGAAGTAAAAGAATACCAGAGAAATAAACTTTTTAATAATTTAGACTTATTTGCAGCAAAAGTATTGGCTATGTCCGTTGACAGACCTCTTCCTGAAGATGTTCGTGGTAATGATACTTTGAGATATCATTTTATACTTAAGCACTATTGGGAAAATATTGATGTTACTGATAACAGAATTATCCATTCCCCTGTTTATCATAAAAAGTTAGAAAACTTTTTTAGAATGATTCCTCAACACCCAGATACAATTTGTCAGTATGCGCATAAGTTAATTAGTCAAATGGATGAAACTTCAAAATTATTTAAATACACTGTCAATCACATTACTTATAAATATGAAACTTCTAACATTATGGGTATGGATGCTGTATTCGTGTGTATGGCTCAACAATATTACTGCCCTGAAGCTAAGACAAAAGCATTTTGGTTAGATTCCACAAAGTTGACTGAAGTTTGTGAAAAAGCAAAAAAAACAGAACCACTCTTAGTAGGTAAGCCAGCTCCAAGAATTATTTTAGCTGATACTACCCAAGAAAATTGGATAGACTTTTACAATTTAGATAACAAATATAATTTACTCATGTTTTGGGATCCAGACTGTGGTCACTGTAAAAAAGAAATACCTAAATTACTTAACCTCTACCACGAATTAAAAGAAAAAAATGTAGATATTGAATTTATTGGTTTTGGGACTAATCTTGAAAACGACAAGTGGAGAAAATTTATTAGTGATAAAGAATTAGATTGGATAAATTTATCTGATTTTCGTGACGCTAATGAAAACCCAACGAAGTATTTATTTGAAAAAAAGGTCACTGACTTAAAGAGTTTAAACTTCAGAAAAACCTACGATATTTTCAGTACTCCACAAGTTTATTTAGTGGACAAAGAAAAGAAAATTTTAGGCAAAAGATTAGATGCCATTACACTATCCAAAATGCTCCAACACATGGAAGGAATTGAAATCGAATACCTTAAGACACTAGAAGAACTTCAAAAGAAGGAAAAAGAAAAAAAAGAAAAAGCTAAAAAAGAAAAAGAAATGATAGACAAATAAATTTGGTCTGATTTTTGGAACAAATTTAATATTAGTTACACATTTTATATATTTGAACTTTAAAACTAGAAAAACACAAACAATTATGAAAAAATCAATATTCACCTTAAGTTTAGTTTTTGTAACTCTACTTTCCGTTAACAGTGTATTTGCACAAGTAGAAAACAATTCCACGATAGGAGAAGAAAAAACAATGGCTCCTATTGGAGGTGCTGAAATATCTTTTGATAAAGAAACTCACGACTATGGTCAATTAGAGCAACATGCCAATGGTGAATGTGTGTTTGTTTTTACTAACACTGGTACCCAGCCCTTAAAAATCACTAAGGCTAAAGGATCTTGTGGTTGTACTGTTCCTCAGTGGCCAAGAGAAGAAATTGCACCAGGTGCAACTGGCGAAATTAAAGTAAAGTACGATACTAAAAGAATTGGTATGATTAACAAATCCGTTACTATTCAATCTAACGCTACAAACTCTCCAACTAAAATTATTAGAATAAAGGGGGAGATAAAAGCTCCAAAAGCTAATGCAACTCCAGTGAAGCCTGCAGAAGGTCCAGTGAGTAAGCCAGCTGAATAATTTTAAGAAATAAAACTTAATGAGCCACCCAAGGGTGGCTTTTGCATTTAAAATAAAATCTTTTATTTAGCTGAGTAACTCAGCCATTTTGGTTCCTAAATCAGCAGGTGAATCCACCACATGTACTCCACATTCTCTAAGTATCGCTTTTTTAGCAGAAGCCGTATCGCTATCACCACCCACAATAGCACCAGCATGGCCCATTGTTCTACCCTTAGGCGCAGTATCACCAGCAATAAAAGCAACCACCGGCTTAGTACCGTTTTCTTGAATCCACTTACCAGCTTCAGCTTCCAAATTACCACCTATCTCCCCTATCATAATAATGCCGTGCGTTTCTTCATCATTCATAAGCAGTTCTACAGCGTCTTTAATAGTAGTTCCAATAATTGGGTCACCACCAACACCAATAGCCGTAGTTTGACCTAAACCAACTTTAGTCACTTGATCTACCGCCTCATAGGTTAAAGTACCTGACTTACTTACAATACCTACATTCCCCTTTTTAAAGATAAAACCAGGCATAATACCCACCTTCGCCTCTTCAGCAGAAATAACACCAGGACAGTTAGGTCCTACCATTCTACAATCTTTGTCGCTTAAGTATTCTTTTACCTTAATCATATCTGCTACTGGAATACCTTCGGTAATACATATCACTACTTTA
>MDTC01053979.1_pt1 | contig 15650 bp, 16 predicted proteins | sample 811181 | NCBI WGS metagenome assembly MDTC01 (sample SAMN05326644, study PRJNA326480) | marine metagenome | isolation source: seawater | place: Pacific Ocean: North | collected 2011
AAATTAGATGTAAAGAATTGATTTTAACTACGGGCACATTTTTAAATGGATTAATTCATATTGGTGAAACACAAATACCAGCGGGTCGCTTTGATGAGAAGCCTTCTACAGGGTTAAGCGAGCAATTAGCAAAATATGAAATGAAAATTGGAAGGCTTAAAACTGGGACACCCCCAAGGTTGGATGGTGATACTATTAATTATGATAAATTAGAAATGCAGCCGGCAGATGAGGACCCTTTCTTTTTTTCTTTTTTAACAAATAAACTTCACAATAAACAAATTAAATGTGGCATGACTTATACTAACAACGCTGTTCATAAAATCATCAGTGATAATATTTCAAAAAGTGCAATGTATTCTGGAAACATCAAAGGTGTTGGTCCTAGGTATTGTCCTGCTATAGAAGACAAGATTGTTAAATTTAAAGAAAAAGAAAAACACCAAATATTCCTTGAGCCTGAAGGATTAAAGGACAATACTGTTTACCCAAATGGTATATCTACATCCTTGCCAGAAGAGGTACAGCTTCAAATACTAGCTAAAATAAAGGGTTTAGAGCATGTTGTGATGAAAAGAGCTGGATACGCTATAGAGTACGATTACGTGGATCCTCGAGAGCTTAAAGTCACTCTTGAAACTAAAAAAATTAAATCACTATTTCTTGCGGGTCAAATTAACGGAACCACAGGATATGAAGAAGCTGCTGCTCAAGGAATAGTAGCTGGAGCTAACGCAGCCTTTAAAGTTAAAGAAAAAGATCCATTTATTTTAGATAGATCCAATTCTTATATTGGAGTTATGATTGATGATTTAATAACAAAAGGTGTATCTGAACCATACAGGATGTTTACATCTCGTGCAGAATATAGACTAACACTAAGAGCTGACAATGCAGATCAAAGACTCACGGAATTAGGAATAAAAAATAACTTAGTTCAGTCAAATAGAAAAAACATTTTTATTGCAAAACAAAAAAAATTAAATTTTTTAACTGTTTCATTAAAATCAAATTTTGTTTCACCTAATGAAGCTAAAAAATTTGATATTAAAATTGCTATGGATGGAGTTAAAAGATCTTGTCTAGAAGTTATTGGTCAAAGAAATGTAAATATGGCAAAAATAAGGCAAATATTCCCTAGTATTCCTCTGTACGAGCAGTCATTAGATAAACAGGTTGAAATCGACGCTCACTACCTTGGTTATCTTCAAAGACAGTCTAATGATATCGAATCTTTTAAAAAAGATGAATCAGTATCAATTCCTCATGATATAAATTATGATTTACTTAACGGTTTGTCTAATGAAATCAAGTCTAAGCTAATGGTTATTCGTCCAACTACCTTGGGACAAGCTTTAAGAATTGATGGCGTTACTCCCGCTGCTGCAATTATCCTACTATCTTATATTAAAAAGCAAAAATACAAAGCTTCTGCTTAATGACCGAGACAGAAGCAAAAGATTTGCTAAAATTTGAGTTAAAACTGTCTGAGGAAGACATTTATAAGCTTGATGTTTTTAAAGGTTTACTGCTTGAACGAAATTTGAGGTATAATCTTATATCTAAATCTACAGAAAATTGTATTTGGTCTAGACATATTCTAGATTCAGCTCAACTCATTAAGTATTTTAATCTAAATTCAAAGGCTATTTTAGCGGATTTTGGATCAGGAGCTGGCTTTCCAGGCTTAGTTCTTGCTGTTATCAATAATAATTTAGAATTTCACGTGAAACTATATGAAAAATCGGCTGTTAAAAGAGAATTTTTAAATGAAGTGATAAAAAAAACTAATACTAAGTGCGTAGTTGTCGAAAATGTATACGACGGGCGTATAGACGCAAACATTATAGTATCAAGGGCTTTTAAGAAGCTTGATGAAATAATTAGAATTTCACGTGAAATAGTAAGAAAACCTCATAAAATTATAATATTAAAGGGGAAAAATGCACAAGCTGAGATAAATAATGTATCTTTACCCAACAATTACAGTTATAAAATGGTAAATAGTATCACGAACGCTGATTCGAAAATAATATTAATCGAAGCAACATAAAATGGCCATTGGATCTAAGATAGCAGTCATAAATCAAAAAGGTGGAGTGGGAAAAACAACCACGGTAATTAATTTAGCTGCATCATTGTCCATTATGGGTCAAAATAATCTTATTGTCGATCTAGATCCGCAAGGGAATGCAACTACCGGTCTAGGCAAATCTAATAATGATGAAGAAAAAAATATTTACAATTTATTGATAAAAAAAAAAAAATTAGAAGATGTAATTCAGAAAACAGAAGTCAAAAATTTAGATGTTATTGGATCTAATGTAAATTTATCAGGTCTTGAAGTTGAAACTGCAAATGACTCGGACAGAGCATTTGTTTTAAAAAAAATATTAGAAAAAGAAAAAGGTTTATTATCAAAGTATGATAATATTTTTATTGATTGTCCCCCATCGTTAAGTTTGCTCACAATAATGGCTTTAGTAGCATCAGACGAACTACTTGTCCCATTACAAACAGAATTTTTTGCTTTGGAAGGTATAACTCAATTGGTAAAAACAATAGATAGAATTAAAGTTAATTTAAATCCAGATTTAAAAGTTAGAGGAATTCTTTTAACAATGTTTGATAAAAGAAATAAACTCTCCTCTCAAGTTGATAAAGAGGCACGAAATTACTTTAAAGAAAAAGTGTATCAAACGGTAATTCCAAGAAATGTAAGATTATCAGAAGCCCCATCCCACGGTTTACCATGTGTAGTGTACGACAAAAGTTGTGTTGGTAGTAAATCTTATTTTAACTTGGCAGAAGAATTTAAAAGAAAAAAAAACGTTGAAGTAGAGAGCGCAGCATGAAGACTACAAAAAAAAAAGGTTTAGGAAGAGGGCTTTCAGCTTTATTTGGAGATGAAAAAATTGAACCAATTAAAAAGGATTTTAACAATCAGAACAAAGTATTGATAGGAGAGCTTAATAGAAATCGTTATCAGCCAAGGTTAAATTTTGACGAAACTAAACTTAATGAATTGGCTCAATCAATAAAGAAAAATGGAATAATTCAACCCATAGCAGTAAGACCTGATAAAAATAATTCTGAGAGGTATGAAATTATAGCGGGCGAGAGAAGGTGGCTTGCAGCGCAAAAGGCAGGTTTGCATGAAGTTCCTATTGTCGTTTTAGATTTAGATGACAGCGAAGCTTTAGAAGTAGCAATTGTAGAAAATATTCAGAGAGATGATTTAAATATTATAGAAGAAGCCAAAGGATACAAAAGACTCTCAGATGAATTTAATTATGATCATGAAAAAATTGCAAATTTTATGTCGAAAAGTAGAAGCCACATTAGTAATACGCTTCGACTTTTAAATTTGCCCCCCGATGTCATATCTATGATCAAAGAAGGAAATTTAACAGCTGGGCAAGCAAGGCCTTTAATTGGATTAGTGAACGCAACAGAAATTGCAGAAGAAATTGTATCAAAAAAACTCAGCGCAAGAAGTGTCGAATTAAAAGTAAGAGAAAAAAAAGGTGTTCAAAAAACTGGTTTCAAAATAGATTACAATATCTTAAGTGAACAAAAAATAATTGAAGAAGTTTTAGGTCTAAAAATAGATATTAAAAATAAAAGTAATAATTCGGGAAAAATTTCAATAGAATATCAAAACTTAGAACAATTTGAATTCATCTCAGGATTACTTAAGAAGCGTTAGCAATTTTACATATTTCTATTACTAAGTTTTTAATTATTAAATCTTTTCTAATAAAGGCATTAGATTTCAATTCTATTTCTGCTTTATAGGTTTTATTTAGAGCCTTTTGAATTTTATTCTTATTCCATTTTTTTGCTTGATTGACTAGTGTTGGCCTATCTTTCCAGAATACAGTTGGTTTAAGTTTTTCAATTATTAAATCAACATTAGAATTAGCTGTTTTTAATTTTACTACTTCCTTAAGCTTGTTTATTCTTTGGTTTATAGCATTCAAATAATAAATATTATTTTCATCTTCGAACACTGTGTCAGCCAATAATCTATTAGTTTTATTTTTGTTTCCGTTTAGTGCTTCATCTTTAAGTTTTGAGAAGTCATCATTTGATCTAATATTTAGTAATTTTTCTATTTTAAGAAGATCTAGTGGTTTGTTATAAAAAAAACTAAGAATTTTATCGATCTCATTATTAATTTTGTTACGATCCAGTTGAGTATTTTGTATTAGTAAATTTACTATTTCAGTTGTCAAACCTTTACACATGCTCAATTTTTCCAGTATTAATTTTCTTATGTTAATTTCGTTATCCTGATAGCAAGCTGATATGCCCAAACTTTTAGATTTTTCAAAATAATTTCTTAGTTTAGATTTTTTGTCTAAAATGTCAGAAAAAATAAAAATCTTTTCATTATTAATGCTTTCAACAATTTTTTCTATGCTTTCTAAAATTTTATCATTTGATTGTTCAATGAAAATAATTTTTTCTTCCTTAAATAAGGATTTATTTAAAATTTCATTAATTAATATATCTTCATTTTTTAATATTTCCTCTTGTAAAAGCAATAATATTTCTGAATTTTTATAATTTTCTCTTAGAATATCTTTAAAATTTTTTTTTAATCCATTATTTTCACCATAGAATAAAAATATTTTACAATCTGTTGCTGTGCTAATTTTTTTTTCTAAAATATAACTTTTAAATATCATTGATTTTTTGATTGATAAAATTTGTGGTCTTATTTGTTAAACTCGTTATTAAATTTTCAATTAGACTTTTTTCATTAGCAATTGTAATCGAGTAGTTTCGTTCATTTGAATAATCTCCAGTAACACCTATACTAGTACTAAATGCTTTCCCACTTTTAATCATCTTTATTTTTATTTCAGCTGTAATCAAAATTTCATATTTTGTAATCTCATTCTTTATATTTTTTTCTTTAATAGATTTATTTTTAGTAGTATCTATTTTTAGTATTAGGATATTTTCACTATTTTTCTTGGAGCTTCTTATAAAACTATTTTTTAGTTTATAATTAATTCTTTTTTCACCAGTTAACTCAAGTTTTTTAATATTAAAGTTATTAATCTCAGATTTATCTATAATTTTAAATCCACAACCAGATAAAAAAAATATAGATATAATTAAAATAAATTTTGTTTTAGATAAGAGCATTATTTTTCCAATATATAATTTATAATTTTATTTTGAACAAAGATAGTTTTTAAGACATCTTTGTTGGATAGATACTTTTTTATTTTATCTGATTTTTTTGTTATTTTTTCCACATCTGTTTGTGAGGCATTTTTTTTGATCTTAAGCACCTCTCTAGTTTTACCATTGATTTGTATAACTAAATTTATCTCAATATTTTCCAAGGCTTTTTCATTTATATTTGGCCATTTATTAGTGTCCTTAGAAGATAACTTTGTTAAACATTCGTAAGCTATATGAGGTGTAAAAGGAATCATTAATTTCAATATATTTATCAATGCGTTTTTTAAGGTTTGATTGCTTATATCTCCTTTTATTGAATCATAAAGAAACCTGTAGACTTCATAAAACTGAGCTATTGCCACGTTAAACTGAAAATTATTGATAGATTTATCAATTCTAAAAATAAATAATTCAATTTTATCTTTAAAGTTCAAATCCTTTTTATTAATGGCTTTTGAGTCAGTCTTACTGAGAACTAATTCCGTTAAGTTCCAAATTTTTTGTAAAAACTTGCTCGCTGAAATAACCCCTGTGTCAGACCATTGTACATCTTTTTCTGGCGGACTATCGGACAATATAAACCATCTTACCGAGTCGGCCCCATACTGTTTAATCATGATTTCAGGATCAATAGTATTTTTTTTTGATTTAGACATTGACTCAGAAGAACCAACATTAACTTTTGTTTTGTCTGATTTTTTTATTGTTTTATTTTGAGAAATTTTTTCTATTTCTTCAGGGTATAACCAATTATCGTTTATATCTTTATAAGTTTCATGACAAACCATTCCCTGAGTAAATAAGTTTTTGAATGGCTCATAGCACTCGATGTTTTTATTGGTATATTTTATAGCTCTCATGAAAAAACGTGAATATAAAAGATGTAATATTGCGTGTTCTATTCCACCAATATATTGATCCACAGGCATCCACTGATTTACTTTATCTGTATCAAACGGTTTGTTTGAATTTTTTGGCGAACAAAATCTTAAAAAATACCACGAGGAGTCAACAAAAGTGTCTAACGTATCTGTTTCTCTTCTCGCTGGTTTTCCTGTTTTTTTATCGAAAGTTTTTTTCCAAGTAGGATGTTTTTCTAATGGATTCCCTGAAAATGTAAGATCTACATCTCTAGGAAGTTTTATCGGTAACTCGCTCTTGTCTACTGGTACTACAGATCCATCTTCGAGGTAGATCATGGGTATTGGACAACCCCAGTATCTTTGTCGTGATATACCCCAGTCTTTTAGTCTAAATAAAATTTGTTTTTTTCCAATTTTTAATTCCTCAATTTTTTCTATAATTATTTTTTTTGCTTTTTCTACACTTAATCCATTTAAAAATTCAGAGTTAATTAAATTTCCATCACCAGTATAAGGTTCTTTTAAAGAATTAATTGCAGTTTTGATTTTATCATCCCTTACAACTTCAATAATTTCTAAATTATATTTTTTTGCGAACTCAAAGTCTCTTTGATCGTGAGCAGGACAACCAAATATTGCACCTGTTCCATAGTCCATCAAAACAAAATTTGCTATATAAATTTGTAATTTTTTATCTTTAATAAATGGATGCTCAACAAAAAACTGAGTCTTAAAGCCTAGCTTTTCAGCATTTGCCAGCGCTTCTTCGGTAGTACCTATTCTTGAACATTTTTCTTTAAATATTTTGAATTCCTCGTCCTCATTTATTCCCTTACAAATTTCATGATCTATTGACACCGCAATAAAGCTTGCGCCAAAAATTGTATCAGGTCTGGTTGTAAATATTTTTATATTTTTATCTTGATCAAAAACTTTAAAATTTATACTGCAACCAATTGATTTACCAATCCAGTTTTTTTGCATAAGTCTAACTTTTTCAGGCCAACCAGGCAAATTTTCTAAATCCTTCAAAAGTTCATTTGAAAATTTTGTTATATTAAAAAACCATTGTGATAATTTTTTTCGTTCAACTATTGCATTTGATCGCCAACCTCTTCCATCAATTACCTGTTCGTTTGCTAAAACAGTATTTTCAGCAGGATCCCAGTTTACATAGGTCTCTTTTCTAGACACAAGGCCAGCATTAAAAAAATCAATAAATAATTCCTGTTGATGCTTGTAATAATTTTCGTCACAAGTAGAAATCTCTAGATCCCAATCAATCGATAATCCCAATAATTTTAATTGATCTTTCATTACTTTTATATTTTGCTTAGTCCAATCTTCTGGATTTAAATTATTAGATTTTGCAGCATTTTCAGCAGGTAAACCAAAAGCGTCCCATCCCATAGGGTGTAATACATTAAATCCTTTTAAAAACTTGTATCGAGCAACTACATCGCCAATGGTGTAATTTCTTACATGTCCCATATGTATTTTTCCGGAAGGGTAAGGAAACATTTCTAAGCAATAAAACTTTTTACCTTTGTTGTTATATAGCTTGGTGTTGGCAAATTTCTTTTGCCACTTTTTTTCAATCGCTTGAAAATTTACTCTTTCCATCTAAGTCTTATTTTTTCTTTTTTTGTTCAGACTCTTTTTTAAGTTGAGCGGCTTTTCTAATTATTGAAGCATGTAGCTCTTGCTTAATTTTTGTATCATCTAATAAATTAACATTACATGATTGTAGATTTGAGGTGCAGGTTTTTTTATGAACAATAACCTTTAAACTATCGGCTCTAACTTCATTTGATAAAAATCTAATAGTTATTTTAATTGATTCTGTTCCAGCAACACTATTATCCGAATACCAATCAGTTATTATCATACCACCTGAATAATCAACGGTTGTCATTGGTAGAAAATCAAGTATTTCTAAAGAAGCTCTCCACATAGGGTTTGAACTGCTAAATTCATAGTTAGTTCCACCTCTCATTCCCTTAGTTATTCCAGCAATAGAAACTCCTTTTCCTTCCTCAATATTTTTTCTAGCTTTAGCCGTTGCTCCATCAGGCATTTTTCGTTGGTCAACTTTTTTAAATCCCCCACATGAGGTTAAAGTAATAAGTAAAATTAGGGTACAAAGGTATTTTGTGAGTCTCATATTTATTAAAATTACTTAATATATTAAATTATTAGGTTTTTAATTGTATTTTTATTATCATGTATTCTTTGTGATTTTTAGACAATAATAGTGTTGTATTAATACAACATATAAGCAAAAAATGCCCAATAATGCTGATATTGTAACTCTTCTAGTCTGAAATTTGCTAAAAAACTTTTGTAATATTAATTAATATTAAAATTAAGATAACAAAAGGATAAAACATGAAAAACATAACTAAACTATTATTAGTTTTAGTTTCATCTGTATCACTTTCGTTTGCTGCTGTAGCCGGAGAAGTATCAATGTCTGGTAGTGCTAAAGCATCTTACAAAATTGGTGGTGCGGACGATTCTATCGGTAAAGGTATAGGTGTTTCTAATGAACTTACAGCAAAAGCTTCAGGTGAATTAGATAACGGTTATACGTGGAATTACCACATAGATCTAGATCCAGGTGCTTCTGGTTCAATGACACAAGACGATGCCGCTCTAACAATCTCTATGGGTCCAATAGGTACTATTGGTTTCTTCGATGGTGAAGGATCTCTTCACTCTAATCTAAAATGGGGTGTTGGTGCAATGGGAACAGGTTCTGATTATGCAGGAACTATGACTATCGCATACGGTGGTGACATTGATACAGAAACTAACGTTCAGTATCATACACCAGCAGGATTATTACCATTCGACGTTCAGGTAAAATTTGGTTACGCACCAAACTTAGCTGACACAACAGGTGGTAACGATTATAAATCTGAAGGTGCCGCACAAACGGCTGCACTAGGTGGTACATCAGCACAACAATATTTCTTATCTGCAGTTCCGGTTGATGGATTAAATATTTATGCTGACTACTATGAAACAGATGACAGCTTAGCAACAGCGCAAGACTACCAATCAGGTGGTTATGCAGCACAGTACGCAATGGGTAACTTCAAGTTTGGTTACGGTAAAAACTACTATGCTCCAGCATTAACTGCTAAAAATGGTGTTAAAACAATGTATGAAACAGATTCATACGGTGTTGAGTTCGCAGTAAATGATGCGTTGTCAATTTCGTATTCTGAAGAAAATTCAGAAGCGACTACAAACGTAGCAATTGCTGGTGCAGCTACATCAGGTACTAAAACTAGAGTAGAGTCAGAAATAACATCAATTCAAGCCGCTTACGTAATAGGTGGTGCAACATTAGGTGTTGCTATAACTGAATCAGATAACGCTGACTATGTAGCCAATAAAGAAGAAAAAGTAACAGTATTTTCTTTAGCAATGGCGTTTTAGTAGCTAGTTAAACTAAAAATTTAAAAAAGCCGGTTAATTATTTTAGCCGGCTTTTTTTTTACTTCAGATAAAATAGCAAAAGAATCACATATAACCATATTTAACTTATTAAGATTTTCTGATCTTATACCGCCCAAAGGAACCAATTTTTCTTTTCTTCTCAATTTCAAAAGATTGAACCGGATGACGCCTAAAAAATCTTTCTTATGAGCGTATGATGTTTTAAAAAGTCTAGAAAAAATAATCTCAGAGCACCCTTGTGAAACTTTTAAATTAATCTCTCTGATATTATGAGCAGAGCCTATTATCTTATAATTTAACTTTTTTAGATTCATTAAATTTAGCCTCTTATTAAATGCGGATATATAAATTCCATCCACTTTTAAGGTTGAAGCTAATTTGATATTATTAGATATGTAAAATTCAATTCCCTTTGATCTACAAAGTTTTCTAAATATTAATAATTTATCTATTTTCTCTTTATAAAAATTAGATCTGTAGATAATTACAAACTTATTATCTCTTTTTACATTACTTAAATCAATATCTTTGATACTTTCGATCATTAAAAAATATTTATTTTTAATTAAAAACATATGAACATCATAATTGAAAGATACAATAAAATAAAATTGAATATATCAAAGTCTAGTAATGGAAACTTATCAAAAATTGTAGCTGTTAGTAAAACATTTTCTCTAGATCACATTATGCCTTTAATTCAACATGGCCATCTACATTATGGTGAAAATAAAGTTCAAGAAGCAATATCTAAGTGGAGTAAAATTAAATCTGAAAACAAAAATTTAAAATTACACATGATTGGAAAATTACAAACTAATAAAGCTAAAAAAGCAGTAGAAATATTCGATTATATTCATTCAGTAGATAGTCAAAAATTAGCAGATGTTTTGTCTAAAAGTGAAGATAATCTAAGAAAAAGTTTATATTACTTTATTCAAGTTAATATCGGTAATGAAAACCAAAAATCTGGCATACCTTATAACGAAGTAGACGCTTTTTTGAATTATTGTAGGAGAGAGAAGAAAATGAAAATTCTCGGCTTAATGGCAATACCTCCTAACAACAATGACACAGAAAAATATTTTAAAAGTCTTTCTGAGTTAAATTTGTCTTTAGGTTTAAAAGAATTAAGTTTAGGCATGTCGTCGGATTATTTAACCGCTCTAAAATATAAAGCGACTTATTTAAGGTTAGGAAGCTCAATATTTGGTAACCGTGGCTAAATGATTTTAACCTTTGTCTTACTACTAATTCTTTTTAATATTTCTTTTAAATTTCTTTTATTTACCGCAACACATCCGTCTGTTTTTTTATAATTTTTTTTAGCTATGTGAATAAATATTGCACTTCCCTTGCCCTTACGTACTGGATTTGTATTAAAATCTAAAACCAATATTATATCATAGACATTATCATTTCTATGAAGTCTCTCTGCTTTAAATCTGTAAGGAAATTTTATGAGCATATTGTATTTTTTTGATCGAGGATCATTGCACCATCCCATATTTTTTTTTATTATTATCTTATTCATATTGGATTTTAAATTTGGCACCCTATCTTTCCTATATAAAATAGACTTAATTCTGTATTTTCCCTTAGGTGTAATGTAGTCACCTTCTTTTATTTTATTGCCAATTCCTCTTTTACCAATGGCACATTTTACATTATAGTTGTCTATATAAAGTTTTTTATTTTTTACAATAATATGCATACAATTAATGTTTTAACTTTTGGCTCCAAAAACTTTAACACTTCATTAGAAGAAATTAAAGATTATCTAAATTTTAACATGACTACAATTGATAATACTTTAGAAATTAAAACTTTTGATGATTTTGACATATTATTAGTTCATCAAGATTATTTAAAAGATGAATCCTCCAAAAATTTTCTTCAAACAATTGAAAAAATAAAAATTTTAGCCCGTAATTCGCAAAAATCTAAACGAACATTATTTTATGATGAATTAAAATTACCAACATCCATTAAAGAAATTAATCAAATTGTTGAGAACTCAATTGCAAAGAAAAATTTTATAACAAATTCTTCAATTAAAATTAAAGATTACACTTTAGACAAAAATGAAAAAAAATTAATAAAAAAAATGGACTTTATTTCATTAACCGAAAAGGAAATTCAACTTTTAGAACTTTTAGTGAAAAGTAAAGAAGCTATTAGTAAAAAAAAAAATTTTAGAAGAAGTATGGAAATATGCTGCTGAAGCAGATACTCATACAGTTGAAACTCATATTTATAGACTAAGAAAAAAAATTGAAGAAAAATTTTCTGATAAGAATTTAATTATCAATAATAAAAATGGTTATTTATTTTGAAAAAAAGAAACAAAATTGCTATTGATTTATTTACTAAAAAATATCGTAAAAGGGTTGTTAAACCCAAAAAAGGAAAAGGCAGTTTCAAAAGAAAAAAAACTTAATTCAATCTAGCGCCAATCCTTTGAATTACCTGAGAAGCCATTTCAGTACCTTTTTCTAAACTCTCTTTAGAAGACATTTTATTTATGTAACCGTGTAAAAAACCTGCTGCAAATAAATCTCCGGCTCCTGTCAGATCAACAATCTTTAAATTTTTTTTACTCTTACATTCTGTGACGATGTCTTCACTGATGACTACACTTCCTTTATCAGATCTTGTTATAACTAAAATTTTATTTAATTTTTTTCCAAAAGAGATCACATCATTAAAAGATTTTGCATCGATTAGTTCTAAAATTTCCTGTTCATTAGCAAAAGTGATGTCTAACTTATTTTGAACCAATTCTAAGAAATTTTTTTTATGTCTGTCTACACAAAATTTATCAGACAATGACATTGCAGTTTTATTAGAATTTTTAATAGCTTCATCAAAAGCTTCTTTAGGCTGACCTTCATCCCAAAGATAGCCTTCAAGAAAAGTAATTTCGCTATTTTTAATTGCCCTAATATCTATATCAGTTTTATCTATATTTCCTGCTGTTCCTAGAAAGGTGCACATTGTACGCTCAGAATCTGGAGTGATAAGTATAAGACATGTGCCAGTGGGTAGGCTCTCTTTTTTTTTATTGTAGAAATATTCAACATTTTCTTTTTTAAGTCCTTGTTCATATTTTTGACCCAGTTCATCGTCACATACTTTTCCAATAAACCCAGTTTTATTCCCGAGTTGAGATAATCCAACAATCGAGTTGGCAACAGATCCTCCAGAGACAGTTTCTTCAATTTTAAGGTTGCCTAATAATTTTTTAAATTCTGTTTCATCAATTAATTTCATGTTACTTTTTACTAAATTATTCTTTATAAGAAATTGTTCATCCACTTTACAGATAACGTCAACTATTGCATTCCCAATACCTAAGATATTCATAAATTAAGCTTTTTTTGTTTTAATTGGCTTTTTTCTATTTGGATAACAGCTTCTACAAATTTTACAAGTTATTCCATAGCACTCCCTGGCTTTGCAATATTCTCTTCCATACCAAATAATTTGAAGATGAAGCTTATTCCAATATTTTTTTAAAAAAATATATTTTAAATCTTTTTCTGTTTGAACTACATTTTTACCATTCGTTAGCCCCCATCTTTGAGCCAATCTATGAATATGGGTATCTACGGGAAAAGCCGGGAAACCAAAACCTTGAGACATAACTACGCTTGCAGTTTTGTGCCCAACACCTGGAAGTTTTTCTAACTCTTCATAAGTTTTAGGAACTTTATTCTTATATTTTTTAACTAATATTCTTGATAAATTATAAATACTTTTAGCTTTAACTCTGAATATGCCAATTTTATTTATTAGTTTTTCTATTTTTTTTCTACCTAATTTTACAAAGTGTCGTGGGTGATTATATTTTGGATAAATATTTTTTGTAACTTTATTTACATTTACATCTGTACATTGTGCTGAAAGTAAAACAGAAATTAATAGGGTAAAAATATTTTTATAATTTAAAGGTATAGGAACTTCTGGATAAGTTTGATTAAGAATCCTTAGTATTATCTTAGCCTTTTTTTTATTATTCACTTAAAGTTTAATAAATCACGCATTGTATAAAGGCCAGGATTTTTGCTTATAAGCCATTTAGCTGCAATTAGAGCTCCTTCCGAATAAAGGGCTCTATCAAAAGACTCGTGATTTAATCTAATAATTTCTTTTCCACTTGAAAATCTTACTTCATGTTCTCCAATCACTGTGCCTTTACGAATAGAATTGAAGTTGATTTTTTTTGAATAAGGAAATGATTTCTTATTTAAATACTTTTTTCCTAATAAATTATAAAAGTTTTTATTTTTTCCGTCTGCTATTCCTTTACCTAGCATTAATGCTGTTCCAGATGGGTAATCTATTTTATGTTTGTGGTGAACTTCATAAACTTTACTAAGAAAATTATAGCCAAGAGATTTAGAAGCAATCTCAGTTAGGTACATTAGTAAATTTACACCAAGACTCATGTTGCCGGCTTTCAAAATTGGAATTTTTTTCGAAAATTCTCTTATTAAACTTTCTTCTCTCTTAGTAAAACCTGTTGTTCCAATCACAACTCTTTTTTTAAGTTTTGATGCAATTTTTAAAATATCTAAAGTGCATTTTGGGATAGTAAAATCAATAATAACATTTGAGTTTTTAAATACCTCAATGTTATTTAAATTTGGTTTTATGCCTAAGACCTTTTTTTTAATTATTTTACTTTCCGTTAATGCAACAATTTTGAAATTTTTATTTTTTTTTGAGGACTTAATGATCTGTTGGCCCATTCTACCCATACAACCAGTAATCGCTAAATTGATTTTTTTCATTATTTTATAAAGTTAATAATTACAATAATAATAAGAGTAATTATAGTCCAAATAAAAAAATTCTCTAAAAATTGTTTTATTTTACTGTTTGTTGATAAAAATCTAGGCAAGATAAGAAATAAAACTGCAATCAGAAAAATTGCTGACATTAGTTGATTAGTTTCCATTAAGGCTAGGAGTTCTGCCAAAATTTCTTAGCTTTTTCAAAAAAGCTTTTTATTATAGGATCTGGTTTAGTTGTTTCCAATTCATTGAATTCTTCCAGTATTTCTTTTTGTCTTTTTGAAAGTGATGACGGAACTTGTGTAACAATTCTTATATACAAATCACCAAACACACTTCTTCTTAAAATAGGCATTCCTTTACCTTTTAATCTAAATTGTTTTCCATGTTGAGTTCCAGCTGGTATCTTAATCTTAGATTTTCCACCATCAATCGAAGGAACTTCAACTGTTGTTCCAAGCGCGGCATTAGAGAAGGATATTGGTAGTTCATAATATAAATTTTCTTCAGATCTTTTGAAAATATTATGGTTATCTATTGAAATAAAAAGATACAGATCTCCATTTGAACCACCCTTTGAACCCGCCTCACCTTTGCCGGACAATCTTATTCTAGTCCCATCATCCACACCTTTTGGTATTTTGACTGTAACATTTTCATCCCCTTGAATCTTTCCATTTCCACTACAATCACTGCATGGCGTACCAATAGTTTCACCATAACCACTACATTGAGGACAAGTTTGTTGAATTGTAAAAAACCCCTGATTGGTTCTAACTTTACCTCTACCAGAACAATAATTACATTTAATAGGTTTAGATCCTTTGGCTGCTCCACTTCCTGAGCAAGTTGAACATTTTTTGTAAGTTGTATATCTTACGTTTTTTTCGGACCCTTTGTAAGCCTCTTCGAGATTTATGCTAACGTCATATCTTAAATCGTTTCCTCTATTAGTAGTTCTTCTAGATGAACCACCTCCACCTAAATCTCCAAAAAAGTCCTCAAAAATATCTGAAAACGACGAAGTATCGAAACCTCCAAAACCTTGTCCAGCTCCTCCAGCGCCTTCAAAAGCTGCATGACCAAATTGATCATAATTTGATTTTCTCTTTTCATCTGAAAGAATATGATAAGCCTCACTTGCTTCTTTGAACTTTTCTTCAGATGCCTTATCGCCTTTGGTTTTATCAGGGTGGTATTTAAGAGCTAATTTACGGTAAGCTTTTTTGATTTCATCTTTAGATGCTGAGTTAGTTACACCTAAGACATCATAACAATCTCTTTTGGCCACAGGACGTCTCCTTTATTATTATCTTAG
>MDTC01113219.1_pt1 | contig 15649 bp, 11 predicted proteins | sample 811181 | NCBI WGS metagenome assembly MDTC01 (sample SAMN05326644, study PRJNA326480) | marine metagenome | isolation source: seawater | place: Pacific Ocean: North | collected 2011
AGAAAGCTGATGATTTCCATGGGGGCGGATTATCCTTGCAGCGTCCGCCCCCCGACCGAAGACCCCATGCTGCAACTGCGCCTCGCCGAACCCGCCGACTGGCCCGCGATCTGGTCGGTGCTCGAGCCCCCCGTGCCGATGGACCTGGCCGCGGCTGCCGCCGGGGTGAGCGCGCGCGAGGCGGAGCAGGCCCTGGCGGCGCTCGAGAGCCTGCACCTGGGATCCCGCAGCGAGGCTGGCTTTCGCCCCTATCCCGAGGTCCACCCGTGGTTGCGCACCCAGGCGAGCGCCGACGACCGCCAGCAGGCCCGGGACGGCCTGCATGCGTGGGCGCGCGACCTGCCCGAGCGGGGGGCGAGCTGGCCGGCCGAGGCGCGCTGGGCGCGCTGGTCGAACATCGACGGGGCGCTGCGGGACCTGGTCGGCGCCTCCCCCGAGACCGCGGCACGCCTGATGCTGTGGGTGGGGAGCGAGGCCCGCGATCGCCTGCCTGCCGCCGGCTACCTGAGCCGCCTGGCGCTGATCCTGAACGCCCTCGACGACCACCCGAACCTGCGCGCCCGACTGCTGGGGGTGCGCTCGTACGTGCACATCATGGCCGGCCGCCCGGACCTGGCGCGGCAGGACGTGGACGTCGCGCTGAGCCTGGTGGAGCCGGGCTCGACCGACTGGATGTATGTCGCCTACAACGCCGCGTTCCTCGATCTCGAGCGCGAGCCGGCGAAGGCGCTGCAGCGTCTGGAGCCCCTCGGTTCCCACGACCTGCCCGAGGACCTCGCCAGCCGGGTCCACGTGAACCGGGGGCGGGCGCTCAGCCTGCTCGGTCGTCCCGCGGAAGACGCGGTCCGTCGCTCGCTGGCGCTGGCGCCGCAGGCCGGACCGCTGCGGGACATCGCCCTCGTGCAGGCCGCCCGCCAGATGTTCACCTACGGCGACTTCGACGGAGCGGACGCGATCATCCGCGAGCTCGGCGCGGATCCCGAGCGGCCTCTCCGCCTGCGCCTGATCATCGATGACGCCCGCGGCACCCTGGCCTGGATGCAGGCCCGGCTGGAGGACGCCGACGAGATCTACGCGGGCATCGTCGACGGCTTCCGCGCTCTGGGCGCCCAGCGATCCGCGGCGTTCAAGTGCCTCAGTCGCGCGGCGATCCGGGTGGAGATGGGGGATGCGTGGCGCGGCCGCGAGCTCTTGGCCGCGGTCGAGCAGGTGCACGAGCTGCCCCCGTTCGTGCGCATGGTGTGGTGGTGCATCCACGGTCTGGCCGACCTGGAGGAAGGGCTCGATGGTCGCCCGGCCGCGGACGCCGCGGTGGCTCTGGCCGAGGCCCACGGGCTGCAGCACGCCGAGCCCGAGTGGGTCTTCGGCACGGCCGGACTGGTCGCCGCCACGGAGTCGGGGCCGCAGGCTGGCCTTCAGGCCGCCGCCCGCGGGGTGGCGCCGGGAGATCTCTCGAAGCGCGGCGTGTGGCGGATCGCGGCCATCGCTGCGACCTTCGCCGCCGCGGCGGGAGATCCGAGCTGGGAGGGCCGCCTCGCCGAGCTGGAGGCCGCTCGCCACCACCTGGCGATCGACCCCCGGGTGCCCTCGTGGCTGGAGCTGGTCGCCGCGGCGGCGACGCTGCCCGGGGGAGGAGGTGTCGTACACGATCGACTCGACGCCCTCGAAGAGCGGTTCTTGCTGCCCGACGTCGACGTGCACGCGCGTCTGCTGATGGACCTGTTGCGCGGGTGGGCGACGGAGTGAGGGGTCCGCGCGCTCGGCCCGTTCGAGACCGGCTACGCTCGAAGGAGGAGTGGACATGCTGCTCACCGCGCTGCTCGCGGGCCTGGCTTCCCTTGCACAGCCTGCCGAGCCGACCTGGACGCTGTCGTGCCCGCGGGCCCGTGATGCCCTGGAACACAGGTTCATCGGGGAGGATTTCCTGATCGGCCTCGACCCCGAGGGACCGCTGCACGTCACCTTCGACCGCTACGCTCCCCTCACCGTGACCGCCCGGCCGACCGAGCTGGGACTGCACGGCGTGGCCGCCCAGTACGGCTACCGCGTCAAGGACGGCCGCCTGCTCCGCCTCCCGGGGGCCCGCAAGGCGCTGCGCCTGGACGAGGACGGCCTGCTCCACGTGGGTGAAGGCGCTCGGGCACCCAGGCCCCGTCCCGACCGCGACTCTGGCTGTGTCAGCGTGCCTCGGCGTGGCCGCCCGAGACTCGGCGGGCGGATCTTCGACGACTGGCTCCCCTGGGCAGACACCCCCAACCCGGCGGTCGAGCGGGGCCGGCTCGTGGACAGCACCTCCGCCTGCGAGGCGGGTGACCCGGAGGCCTGCGCCTACGTGGCCGCAGCGACCTGGGAAGCCGACCCCGACGAGAGCGGCGTCGCAGCACGTGCGGCCTGCGCGGGCGGGGATGGGTTCGGATGTGGGGCGCTCGCTTTCCTGACCGAGGACCCTTCGGCGAAGCTCGCCCTGGCCGAGAAGGGGTGCGACCTCGGGGACGGCACGGCCTGCACCGTCCGAGACAGCGTCGCGATGCAGATCGAGGAGCGCCCCACCGGAGACCCGGCGTATGGAGCGCTGTTTCGCCAGACATGCCAGAACAACCCGACCTGGTGCGCGAACTACGCCGAGTGGGCGCTGCTCGATGACCGCCCTGCAGAGGCGGCGTGGGCGATCGAGCGCGGCGCCCGGACGCCGGGCGTGAGCGGCCTGAGCCAGGCCACGGTCGCGATGCTCCCGCGCTGGTGCACCAGTCCCCGCTGGCTCGGCTTCGTGCGGCAGAGCCTGCAGCGGGCCCCCTCGCCCCTGTACGGGGACTGGTCGGCCTACGCGGAGGCGTTGGGCGACGATCCGGGGGCCCAGCGGCTCCGAGTCCTGCTGGAAGACGCCCTCCTCCCCGTCGACACCGCGCAGCGGCACGCTCGGATCGCGGCGAGCATCGAGGCCATCGCACGGTCGACCCGCACCGGCCCCATGCGGGTCCTCGAGCCTCCGCGCCGCACCCACAGCCAGCTGGTGGCCGCAGAAGGAGAGCCCCACGGCGCCGTGTGCAGCGTCGAGATCTCCATCGCTCCCAACGGCGGGATCACGCGAGGCGAGCCGCAGTGCGACCCACGCTGGCACGATCGGGTGCGCGCCCTGGCCGCCGAGGCCAGCTGGCACCCCGCGACGGCGGACCAGGAGCTGCGGGAGCAGCGCGGGGTCGTGTTCTGGACCCACTTCGTGTCGGTGGCTTCGGAGTCCGGGCCATGACCGGAGATCCGTGGGTGGCCCGACCCCGCGTGATACGCCGCCCCCATGAGCCTCGAGACCCTGACCCTGAACCCGACCGGTCCCACGACCGGCGCCGTCGTTTGGCTGCACGGCCTCGGCGCCTCGTGCACCGACTTCGTCTCCCTGCTGCCGTGGGTGAAGCGCCCGGGCGTGCGCTTCGTCTTCCCCCAGGCGCCCGACCGCCCGGTCTCGATCAACGGCGGCGCGGTCATGCCCGCCTGGTACGACATCACCACGCTCTCCGAGTCGAGCGATCGCGAGGATCTCGACGACGTCGCCGTCAGCGCCACGGCCCTGACCTCGATCCTCGATGATCTGCGTGCAGAGGGCATTGCCAGCGAGCGGATCACCCTCGTCGGCTTCTCCCAGGGCGCCGCGATGTCCCTGTGGGTCGGCCACCGCTACCCCCACCGGCTCAAGGCCATCCTGGTGATGTCCGGCTACCTGCTCGCCCCCGACCGCCACGCGGCCGAGGGCCACGCCGCCAACGCCGCCACCCCCACGTTCCACATGCACGGCACCCGCGACGAGGTCGTGCCCGTGCACCGCGGCGAGGCCGCCTACCGCGTCATGGACGACGGCAGACCGACCCGCTGGGAGACGTACCGCATGCGACACGAGCTGTGCCGGGATCAGGCCGGCGACCTCAAGGCCTGGTTCGAGGACGCATACGCGGGCCCGATTCTGTAGCCTGGCTCACATGCTGGAGTCCGCGGGCCCAGGAAGTCGCCGATGGACGCGATCCACCCACATCGCCGTCGCCGCTACTGGACGCACTCCGCGCTGCCGCTCCCGCCCGAGTCGTCGATGTCGCAGATCGCGGGGTCGCCGTGGACCGTCGCGCTGCCGCTGCCGCTCACCGTGATCGTCGCCAGGGTGGTCGCGGTGAGCACGGCGTGGCCGCTAGCCGACAGGGTCAGGTCGACCTCGTTCACCACGAAGCCCTCGGTGCCAAGCGACCCGCTGCCGCTCACGGTGATCGTGGCGATGTCCGCGCCGCCCAGCCCGTCCAGGGTGCCCGTCGAGGACAGCGCGCCGGAGCCGGAGACCCGCACCTCGCGCAGGTCGCCGAAGTCCCCGGCCAGGGTCATCGGCCCGGAAGCGCCGTTGATCACCCCCTCGAGGGTCGGCAGCTCGACGTCCGCGGAGCAGTCGACCCGGGTGTCCAGGCTCACGAGGGGGTCCGCCTGCCGCAGCACCAGCGCGCCGTCAATGACGTCCACGACAAACTCATCGAGCAGGTTGTCGTCACAGGTGACCGCGACCTCCGACGCGTCGCCGACGCTCACCGTGGTCGGCAGGAAGGTCCGGGACTCGAAGCTCGTGGCCCCACCGCGGGTCCGGGGAGATGTCACCAGCAAGGGTCATGCCACGGAGAACCTCCGCTTTCGACAGCGGCTGGGGTGATTTCGCACAGGATGTACGGTGGGGGGTGGGGGATGGATCGACATGGGGTCGTCCCAGATGTCAGACTCGTGGCCAGTGCTGCGAAGGTCACGGCACACACGGGGGCCCCATGTCTCGATGCTTCTTCCTCTCCGTATTCGTGGCCTGCGCGCCGGTGGAAGCCACCGTGATCGCCCTGGATGGAACCCAGCTGGACGACGAGGAAGACACGAACCCACCGGTCTCCGCGCCCCCGCCCCTGGCGGACTGCAGCGGCAGCGACGGCGCGCCCTTCGAGATCGCGGAGTGGGGGGTCGAGGGGGACGCCCTCGACCAGAACATCTTCGTCGAGATCGTTCACCCCGGAGGCTGCGGCGAGCACGACTACACGATCTGCTGGCCTGGCCGAGAAGTCTCCTTTGACGGACCCTTCGCGCCAGTGGCACGGCTCGAGATCCTGCACGTGACGTCGGGCGACGAGTGCACCGACACGGTGTCGAAGCGACTGAGCATGAACCTCGACCCCCTCCGAGAGGCCGCCCTCGACCAGCACCCAGAGCTCGAGATGCTGACCATCCTCTTGGACGGCGATCACCTGGCGTGGGTGCACTTCCCCTGAGCCACGCCGGAATCCGTTCTTCGCGGCGCCCCACCCTTGCGCCCATGAGCGCCCACCTGTCTCCCGGCTCACCGGACGCAGGATCGACGACCACACCGACCCGGCTCCCGCAGCACTTGCGCTTGGCCGCCACCGGGGTGGGGGCTAGGCTTCGAAGCCTCCGCTGCTCGGATCCCCGGCGCAGCATGCGAACGGGGAGATCATGTCCGAACCGGCGTCCGACGCCCACGAAGCCCGTATCCGCGAGCTCGTGTCGCAGATGACCCTGGCCGAGAAGATCGGTCAGCTGAGCCAGGTCAACGGCCCTCACGGCCACATCCCCGACGACTTCGCCCATGCGGTGCGCCAGGGCTGGATCGGCTCGATCCTCAACGAGATCGACGTCGACACGGTCAACGCGATCCAGCGCATCGCGGTGGAGGAGAGCCGCCTCGGCATCCCGCTGATCTTCGGCCGCGACGTCATCCACGGCTTCAAGACCGTCTTTCCGATCCCCCTGGGTCAGGCGGCCAGCTGGAACGCCGACATCGTGCGGATCGGCGCTCGGATCTCGGCCATCGAGGCGGCGGCGAGCGGGGTCCACTGGACGTTCGCGCCCATGGTCGACATCGGCCGCGACCCCCGGTGGGGCCGGGTGGCGGAGTGCCTCGGCGAGGATCCGTACCTGGGCAGCGTGCTCGCCCGGGCGATGGTCGAGGGCTTCCAGGGCGACGACCTCAGCGCGCCGGACTCCATCGTCGCCTGCGCCAAGCACTTCGCCGGCTACGGCGCCAGCGAGCAGGGCCGCGACTACAACTCGACCTTCATCCCAGAGGGCGAGCTGCGCGACGTGCACCTGCCGCCCTTCAAGGCCGCGGTCGACGCCGGCGTCGGCACCCTGATGGCCTCGTTCTCCGACATCGACGGCATCCCCGCCAGCGGCAACCGCTTCCTGATGACCCAGGTCCTCCGAGAGGAATGGGGCTTCGACGGCTTTGTCGTCTCCGACTGGGACAGCATCAGCCAGCTGGCCGTGCACGGGCTGACCGCCGACGACCGGGAGTCGGCCCGCGAGGCCGCCCTGGCCGGGGTCGACATGGAGATGGCCAGCCGCTGCTACATCGAGCACCTGGAAGAGCTGGTGCAGGCGGGCGAGGTGCCCCTGGAGGCCGTCGACAGGATGGTCGCCAACGTGCTCCGCATCAAGCTCCGCGCGGGGCTGTTCGACGCCCCCTACGTCGACCCGCGGCAGTTCCCCGAGGCTGGGAACGCCGCCCACCTGCAGGCCGCCCTCGACGCCGCCCGGCAGAGCCTGGTGCTGCTGCAGAACCGCCCTCACCACCACGAGCCGGTCCTGCCCCTGGACCTCGATCGCATCGGCCGCCTGGCGGTGATCGGCCCCATGGCGGACAAGCCCCGCGAGCAGCTGGGAACCTGGATCTTCGACGGCGATCCCAGCCTCTCCGTCTCCCCCCTGACCGCCCTGCGCGAGGCGATCGGAGACCAGGCCGAGATCGTCTACGAGCCCGCGCTGCAGTCCAGCCGCGACCGCGATCACGCGGGCTTCGGGGCGGCGGTCGAGGCCGCCCGGTCCGCCGACGCCGTGGTGCTCTTCGTGGGCGAGGACGCGATCCTCTCGGGCGAGGCCCACTGCCGCAGCGACATCCGACTTCCCGGCGCCCAGGAAGCCCTGGTCCACGCGATCGCCGCCACCGACAAGCCCCTCGCCGTCGTGATCCTCGCGGGCCGGCCCCTGGCGCTGGAGGCCATCGGTCACGCCGCCCCGGCCATGCTGATGGCCTGGCACCCCGGCTGCATGGGCGGCCCGGCGATCGCTGACGTGCTCACCGGCAGGTTCAACCCCGTCGGCAAGCTCCCCATCACCCTGCCCCGGGTCACCGGACAGGTGCCGATGTACTACGCGCACCGGAACACCGGACGGCCGCCCACGCCGGAGTCGTTCACCCACATCGACGACATCCCGCTGCACGCCGAGCAGCTGTCGCTCGGCAACACCAGCTTCCACCTCGACGTGTGGTACCGGCCGCTGTTCAGCTTCGGGCACGGGGTGTCCTACACCGACTTCGACTACGCCAACCTGCGCCTGTCCTCGCACAGCATGCCCATGTCCGGCACCCTGACGATCTCCGTCGACGTCGACAACGTCGGCTCCCGGGAAGGCACCGAGGTGGTCCAGCTCTACATCCGCGATCCGGTGGCCAGCCGCACCCGACCGGTGCGCGAGCTGAAGGGCTTCCGCCGGATCCACCTCGAGCCCGGAGAGCGTGCCACGGTCACCTTCGAGCTCCGGGCCGAGGACCTCGCCTTCACCGGACGGTCCATGCGCCCGGTGACCGAGCCCGGCGAGTTCCACATCTGGGTGGGCCGCGACTCGGACGCCCAGCTGCACACCACCTTCCACCTGCACGGAGACTGACGTGGACCCTGCCATCGAAACCCAGGTCGAAGCGTGGCTCTCGCGAATGAGCCTGGCCCAGAAGGTGGGTCAGATGACCCAGGGCGAGCGGCAGCACATCACGCCGGAGCAGGTCCGGGACTTCCACATCGGCTCGGTGCTCAGCGGCGGAGGCTCGGCTCCCGGCGAGAACCGCCCTGCCGACTGGGTCGCGATGAACGATGCCTACTGGGCGGCGTCGGTGGAGAGCGGCGACGGGCTGCTGCCGATCCCGCTCCTCTACGGCATCGACGCCATCCACGGGAACAACAACGTGCTGGGGGCGACGGTGTTCCCCCACAACATCGGCCTGGGCGCGGCGCGTGACCCCGACCTGATCCGCCGCATCGCCGCCGTCACAGCCAAGGAGATCCTGGCGACCGGCGTGGAGTGGACCTTCGCCCCCACCCTCGCCGTGGCCCGGGACATGCGCTGGGGACGGGTCTACGAGAGCTACAGCTCCGACCCCGACCTGGTCGCCAGCTACGGCCGGGCCTTCGTCGAGGGGCTCCAGGGCAGCCTGGGCGATGGGGACGTCGTGGCCTGCCTCAAGCACTGGGTCGGCGACGGCGCCACGACGGACGGCATCGACCAGGGCGACGCCGCCATCTCCGAGGAGGACCTGCGGCGCCTGCACATCGCGCCCTACCTGCCCGCCCTCGAGGCCGGCGCGCTGACGGTGATGGCGTCGTACAACAGCTGGAACGGGGTCAAGTGCCACGGCCACACCCGGCTGCTCACCGAGATCCTCAAGGACGAGCTGGGCTTTCAGGGCCTGGTCGTGTCCGACTGGAACGGCATCGATCAGGTCCACGAGGACCCCCTGGAGGCCGTGGTCCAGAGCGTCAACGCCGGGATCGACCTGTTCATGGTCCCCGACACCTGGCAGCGCTTCATTCACGACCTGACCGCGGCGGTGGAGGCCGGGCGGGTGCCCATGGCGCGCATCGACGATGCCGTGCGCCGCATCCTTCGGGTGAAGCTGGCCTACGGACTGTTCGACCGCCCGCGGCCCGCCGAGCGGACCTGGTCGAACTCCGCGTCCTACGGCTCCGCGGAGCACCGGGCGCTGGCCCGCGAGGCCGTGCAGAAGTCGCTGGTGCTGCTCGATCACCGGGAGGACGTGCTGCCCCTGTCGAAGGGGGCTCGCATCCTGGTCGCCGGGCGCAACGCCGACAATCGGGGGCACCAGTGCGGCGGCTTCACCGTGGCCTGGCAGGGGAGCAGCGGCAACGCGCTGATCGAGGGCGGCACGTCGATCTGGGAGGGCATCCAGCAGCTGGCTCCGGGCGCGGTCCTCGACGTCGATGCCTCCGATCTGGATGGGGCGAGCTACGACGTCGCCGTCGTGGTCATCGGAGAGTCACCGTACGCCGAGGGCATGGGCGACATCCGCCCGGCCGACAAGAAGGTGGCCCGCGGAAGCGCTCCGGCGGACCTGCCCAAGGCCGACCTCGTGCCCTACGCCCAGACCCTGCAGCACCGGATCAACCGCCCCGAGGACCTCGCCCTCATCGAGCGCATCGCGGCCCGAGGCATCCCCGTGGTGACCGTGTTCGTGTCGGGCCGACCGGTGATCACCGACGCCGAGATCGCCGCGTCCCAGGCGTTCGTGGCGGCGTGGCTGCCGGGCTCGGAGGGCGGCGGCGTGGCCGACGTGCTGTTCGGCGAGGTGCCGTTCCGTGGGCGCCTCGGCTTCGACTGGGCGGGCGTCGACGGAAAGACCAGGTTCACACTAGGTCATGGACTGTCCACCGGGAACTGATCGGCCGACCCTGGCTGGCCCGCGGCGGTGGGCGTGGCTGCCATGGCCGACGGAGCGGGCGGTTGCCCGACGAGCCAGACCCCAGCGACGACGGCGGCGAAGACGTACACCGGCAGACCCGCCCGGTAGGCGTCGGCCCCGTTCAGATCTCCGCTCAGGAAGAGCCAGCCCACGCCCACGTTGGCGAGGAGGTGGAACAGCACCATCGGTCCGAGCGCGCCGCCGCCCGCGTGCCACAGCGCGGTCATCACCAGGCTGAAGCACACGCAGGTCACGGCGAACAGCCAGAACGGGATCTCGGCCTGGGGCGAGTCGAAGGCCCACAAGGGCAGGTGCCAGAGCGCCCAGACGATCCCCACCAGCAGCGCTGCACCGACCAGACCCACGCTGGGCACCAGGCGCGGCAGCAGGTAGCCCCGCCAGCCCAGCTCCTCGCCGAGGGGCCCCATGACGAGGTTCATGCCGACGAGGAGGGCCGCCGTGCCGACCGCTGGCGCAGGCACCCCCCGGGCCAGCCCGACCGCGAGGGCGATCGCCAGCGGGAGGACCGCGCCGAGCCAGGCGACGAGGCTGCCCGGCGCCAGGATCGGCTGGACGAGGGCGCCGAGCTCGCCGCGGATCCCGGCGAGCACCAGGGCGGCGAGGTTGGGCGACCAGATGGCGACCAGCAGCAGCGGCAGGGCGCGCAGATCATCGAACGGGGCGTCGACCAGCCAGAACGCGAGGGCCCCGCTGGGCACCGAGAGGGCGACGGTGAGCAGCACGAACCAGAGCAGGTCCACGTTCACGGCGTCCCCTCCCCCGCCAGCAGCGCCCGCAGCCGCGCCGGCAGGTCTTCGGGCAGCGCACGACCGAGCGCGCGCTGGACCTCCAGGCCCAGCACCACCGCCTCCAGCAAGGCGGCATGTCCACCGTCCACGTCGGTGCCGGAGGCCGCAGCCAGCCCGGCGCGCGCCGCGTCGAAGGCGTGGCTGACCTGATCGTGCAGGACCGGGTCGGTCAGCGCACCCGACCACAGGTGCAGGTCGAGCCGCGCGTCCACCTGGCCCGCGGGCGACTGCAGGTGCGCGAGTCGGGCGAGCCAGTCGCCCTCCGCCCCCTCCCCCGACGTGGTCGCATCACGCCCGATCGCTGCGACGATCTCGTGCTTGTCGGCAAAGTGGGTGTAGATGCCGCCGGCGCTCAGGCCGGACTCGCGGCACACGTCGGCGATCGTCGTCGCGTGGAAGCCCTTGCGGGCAAAGCAGGCGCGCGCCGCCGCGAGGATGGACTCGCGGCGGGCACGCATGGCGTCGTCGGTGAGCTTGGGCATAAAAAACGAATACTCGTTTTCTTATTTTGGCGCAAGGCGGGAGGCGCCTTGGATGAGACGGGCGGCTGCGGCTGTGGAGGACACCCGCGAGGAGGGCGAGGGCCGCGTGCGGGTGGTGCTGCGCAGCGCCGGCGCCGACAGCTCCCGCCCCATCGGGCTGAAGCGCGGCGCGGACGGCCTGTGGCGCCTGGACCGCTACTCGACCCAGTTCGTCGACATCAGAGCGCCGTCTGCAGGGTCCGCAGCGCGTCCATGACCGCGTCCCACCGTGGCCAGTCCGGCCCCAGTCGCTCCATGAGTCCTCCGTCGTTGACGCCGTCGACGGTGAAGAAGTGGGCGGCACGGGGATCGGGGTCCAGGTCGGCGCGGGCGCGGAGATCGGTGTGCTCGCGGAGCGCGCCGCGGAGCACCGGGAGCGGGTCCTGTCCCTCGCGCAGGGCGGCAGCGGTCTCGTCGAGGAGCGCCGCGAGGGCGTCGTCGAGCCCGTCCTGGTCCAGCGGCGGCGGCGGGTCGGGCAGGTCGCCACCCAGCGCATCCACGATGGCGTCGTACTCCGGGAGCGACGCTGCGATCTGCTGGTGGACGCCCACGAAGTCGGCGTGCTCGGCGAACCAGGACAGGGCCTTCCTCTTCGTGCGGGATCGCCCGGCGAGGGCGGACATGAGCGGCAGCACCTCGGGCTCCGCGAACACCCCGAAGTGCTCGACGGCCTGACCCTGGTACCAGGCCGGCAGTCCGCTCGACATCCGCTCGGCGTAGTGCTCGAGCGAAGCGGGACCGGCGAGCCAGGCGAGGCGTGGCGTGAGGCTGGCGTGCTTGCGGTCGCGCGCGGAGACCTCGAGCATCAGGGTCGGGTCGTCACCCGCGAAGTGGAGACCCTGGAGCCGGTCGATGCGGTGGGCACGGGCGGCGTCCGCCCCGTCCAGGACAAGGTCGAGCAGCGCACGGAGGCGACCGCCGTCCGGGAGGGCGTCGCGGGTCCCGGCGAGGCGATCCCGGGCCGAAGCTGCGGCCCGCAACGCAGGAAAACCCACGAGATACGCCATGAAGTCCGGACTTGTCAGTGCACCCCCGAACATCCGCCCGGCGGGCTCCGCCTTGCTGCGTCGTGAGCGGGACAGGCCGTCCACCCAGTCACAGACGGCCTGCACGGCGACGTCCGGCCCGAGGAGCGCCTCGCCGAGCAGGACGACCTCCTCGAACACGAAGCCATAGCGGTCCTTCCGACCCCAGGCGCCGAGCAGCTCGACGTACTCCTCGGCAGTCAGCGGGCTCTCCGCGTCCAGTGCCGCCACGTCCTTGTCCCGGACGCGGCCGGCCGTCAGGCGGTGCGCCCGCAGGAACGCCCGCGCCGCCCCCTCGTCCCAGGAGACCGCGCCAGGAGGATCGACCCGGTCGATCACCGCTGCGGCGCGCTCCGCCGGCGTCTTTTTCGACCTCACCTCCTCGATCTCCCGGAGGTGTGGCCAGCCGGACTGCAGGGCGCGCTGCTGGGACTCGGTGAAGGTGCGCATCGGGTCTCCTCGGGCCCGCGCACTGTAGCGTGGGTCCAAGGAGACACGCCGCAGCGGATCAGCCGTCCGCCGGCTCCTCGCCGTCACCCGGGAGCGGCAGCGGCCACGAGATGCCCGGGCGGCATGCCCGGACGCTGGATTCCTCACCCACCCCCCGGGCTCCGAGTGCCCCCCCGGGTCCCCCCGGAGCCCGAGGGGTCACTTGCCCGAGACCGCCATCAGGTGGCCGAACGGGTCGCCCGCCTCGCACGCGAAGGTGACGGCCTCGGTGAAGACCCAGGACATTCCGCCCTGGGTTCCGTAGGGCAGCACGGTGACGGCGGGCATGGCTGCCTGGTCGACCTGGATGGTCATGTAGGGCGGCGCCTCGTTGATGTCCTCGACCGGCGCGCCGGGCGCATCGTAGAGGTCCGCGCCGGTGCCGTGCTTGACGTGGGCGCCATCCGCGCCACCCCGGGAGAGCACCGGGGAGGGCCCGGGGGTGTAGTTGGCCGGGGCCAGGGGGGTCACCGCGGCATAGGGCTCGGCCGAGCTGGGGTCCGCGAGCCCCTCCCACAGGCCGAAGCTGAACGGGCTGGTATCCGAGAAGCAGCCGCCGATGGTCGAGATGCTCACGAGGCCGCAGCCCTCGCCCTTGACCTCGATGACGATCAGCCGCGCTGCCGAATCGGGCTCTTCGTCGCCGAGGTAGCGCTTGCGGGTCCCGACGATGGCGACCCCGGCGGTGCCGATGTCGCCGCTGTCGTAGGCGACCTCGACCTCCATCACCAGCGGCGAGTCCGCGTCGGGCGTGCTCACGGTGACGGATGTGCCGGTCGAGGAGGTGCCGTCCGGGTGCAACCAGGTGATCGTGCCGTCTGACACGGCATCGGTGGTCAGGATGGCCTCCACGCACGCGCTGCTCTTGCACGCCACCCGGACCGAGGGGTCGAGGCTGGCGAGGCTGGTGAGCTGCGGCTCGCCGGGGGACACGTACGAGTTGGACGGAGCATCGCATCCGCCCAGGACGAGGACGGCGAGGACGAGAACACGGGACATTGGACCTCCTGCAGCGCAGGAGCGTATCTTCTGTGGCTCGGACCCGATCCCCCTCCGGATCCCCCCTGGCCGCGGGGTGGCGCAGGGGGGGAGCCCGAGCCCCACCCGGTGGAAAGGAGCGGTGTGTGAACGATGGCATCGAGGCATGGGCGGCCCGGCACGGGGTCTCGGAAGAGGCACTGCAAGAGCTCGCGTCGCACCTCCCGAACCGCCGCCAGGCACTCAGCGGCCTGCCCTTCCGGGAGGCTCCGGTCGGGCCCGGAGCGGACGGTGATGCCGACCTGATCGAGGGCTGCCCGCTGGCGCTCGGCGAGCTGCTCGGCGAGGGAGGCATGGGGCAGGTGTTCCGAGCGAGAGACCCCCAGCTCGACCGCGACGTGGCGGTGAAGGTCCTGCACGCCCGGCACCGCCAGAGTCCCGCCCGCGTGGCGCGCTTCATCCACGAGGCCCGAGCCCAGGCGGATCTGGTCCACCCCGGCGTCCTGCCGGTGCACGCCATCGGCCGCTTCACGGACGGGCGGCCCTGGTTCTCCATGGAGATCGCGTCCGGCCCGACGCTTGCGGATGCCATCGGCGCGCTCGAGCAGAGGAGGGGCATCGAGGCGGTGCGCCGCGTGGCGGAGGTGGTCGCGCACGCTCACGCCCGCGACTCCGTGCACGGCGATCTGAAGCCCGAGAACATCCTGCTCGGCTCCTTCGGCGACGTGCGCGTGGTGGACTGGGGCATGCTGGGGCGAGCCGGCGAGCCCCACCACGGCGGCACGGTCCCCTACCTTCCGGAGGAGGTGGAGCGCGGCGCCGGGCTCTCGCGCGAGGTGGACGTGCACGCCCTCGGGATCACCCTGCTGGAGGTCCTGCTGGGGCGGCGGCTGGCCGATCGGAGCGCCGTCGACGAGGCGCTGGCAGAGGACGGCGGGTCTCGCCTCGAGCTGGAGGTCCGGGAGGTGGCTCGGGCGGCGTGCACCAACGATCGGGAGGCCCGGATCGAGGACGCCGAGGAGCTGGCGGGGCGGCTCGGGGAGGTCCTTGGGGGTGCCCTGCGCCGACGGCGCGCCCGGGCTGTCTGGAGCGTCGCCCGCGAGGCCGGCGCGAGCGCGGGTGCGCTGGAGGACGAGCGCGCCCTCGCCCAGCGCGCCGTGGAGGAGGCCGCCCGCGGGGTCCGCCCGGCGGATCCGGTCCCGGCGAAGCGGGCGCTGTGGGCCCGGCAGGACGCCCTCGCCGCCGTGGAGGAGCGGATCAAGGCCCTGCAGCGGGAGCAGGAGGATCGCCTGCTCCAGGCGCTCTCCCACGACCCCGACCTCCCCGAGGCTCGCGCCGATCTCACCCGGATCCACCTGGAGCGCGCCCGGACCGCGGAGTGGACCGCAGACGCCGAGGCCGAGGCCCGCGCGATCGGTCGGATGCGGCTGTACGACGACGGCTCCAACGCCGCGTTCATCCGGGGCGAGGCCTGGATCTCCCTGCAGACCGAGCCCGCGGGAGCCGAGGTCACCCTGCACCCCATGCACGAGGCCGATCGGCGACGCATGCCCGGCCCCGGCGTCCCCCTCGGAACCACGCCCCTGGTGCGCGTCGCCGTGGAGCGCGGGAGCTACCTGCTGCGCCTGACCCACCCCGGCCGGGAGCCCGTGGATCTCCCGGTGGCGGTTCGCCGGCTGGAGCACTGGGACAACACGCCGCCGGGGGCCTCGGCGCCACATCCCGTGGTGCTGCCCCCGCAAGGCGCGATCCCGGACGACCTCTGCTACGTCCCCGGTGGCTGGTTCCGCTTCGGCGCCCACGACGTCACCCACCAGGCCTGGCCCGCGAGCCGACGCTGGGTCGACGACTTCCTCATCCAGCGCCTGCCCGTCACCAACCGGGCATACATGGCGTTCCTCGACGACCTGGTCGCGTCCGGGCGGGAGGCGGAGGCGACGCGCTTCGCCCCCCGCGTGGCGCGGGCGCGGGAGAGCGACGCCCACCAGCCGGTCTACGCGCGGGACGCGCGCGGTCGTCACGTGCTGGTTCCCGACGGCGACGGGGATCTCTGGCACCCGGACTGGCCGGTCATCCAGGTGGACTGGACGTCGGCCATGGCGTTCGCTGCCTGGCAGAGCGCGCGCACCGGCCTCTCGTGGACCCTGCCGACCGAGCAGCAGTGGGAGAAGGCGGCCCGGGGGGTCGACGGGCGGACCTACCCCTGGGGTGACGCCTTCGAGGCCAACTATGCCCTGGTTCGCGACAGCCTGCCTGGCGGCCCCGACCTGCGCCCGGTCGGCACCTTCCCTGCCGACGTGAGCGTATACGGCGTGCGAGACATGGCGGGCGGGG
>MDTC01007506.1_pt1 | contig 15648 bp, 10 predicted proteins | sample 811181 | NCBI WGS metagenome assembly MDTC01 (sample SAMN05326644, study PRJNA326480) | marine metagenome | isolation source: seawater | place: Pacific Ocean: North | collected 2011
AAATCCTGCGATTTCCGTCAATGCGAAAGCATCTTGTTGGGTGCAAGCAATCTTGACCAACATTCAATTCTACGGCATGATTAGATGTTTTTATCATTATGCTCCAAGCTGGAATCGTCGGTTTGCCCAATGTCGGCAAAAGTACTCTTTTTAATGCTCTCACCAAAACGAGAAAAGCAGAGGCTGCCAATTACCCTTTTTGTACCATTGACCCCAATGTTGGCGTGGTCCAAGTTCCAGACTCTCGGCTCGCCCCACTAGCCAAGCTAGTAGGAACCAACTCCATTATTCCAGCTGCGATTGAAATGGTCGATATTGCCGGCTTGGTCGCCGGTGCAAGTAAAGGGGAAGGTCTTGGAAATAAATTCCTTGCAAATGTACGCGAAGTAGACGCGATCATACATGTCGTACGATGCTTTGAAGATGAAGACATCATTCATAATATGGGTCGTGTTGATCCGATTTCAGATGCCGAAGTGATCATGACCGAATTGATTTTGGCTGATGTAGAGTCTGCATCCGGGCAGTTGCAAAAGAATGAGAAAAAAGCGCGCGGACAAGACAAAGACGCCGCTTCGAATGTTGCCCTGCTTGAACGTTTGCTTCCCCACTTAGACGAAGGAAGACCAGCCAACCTTTTGGAAATGGACGAAGACGAGCGAGCCAGGCTGAAATATTTTTGTCTTTTGAGCTCAAAACCAATGCTCTACGCTTGCAATTTGAAAGAAGAAGAAATTGCCGATCCCAAGTCCAACTACAATTTTGAATCATTTCGCAAATGGGCAGAACAGCAACAGGACGCTGAGTGTTGTGCAATTTCTGCAAAAATGGAGGAAGAATTGTCTGAAATAGAAGAAGAAGAAGCTTTGGAATATTTAGATGCAATGGGGGTAGACGATTCAGGTGTAGCATCACTCATAAAAGGTTCCTACGACCTCCTGGGTTTGGCCAGTTATTTGACTGCCGGAGAAAAGGAAACACGTGCCTGGACTTTCACAAAGGGAATGACTGCGCCTCAATGTGCTGGAGTAATTCATACCGATTTCGAAAAGAGTTTTATCAAAGCGGAGGTTGTATCCTATGAAGACTTAATGGCAACAGGATCGATGCAGGCAGCTCGTGAGTCTGGTAAACTGCGCCTCGAAGGAAAGGAATACATTTTCTCCGATGGAGATGTTGCACTCTTCAAATGTAATGCCTAAAAATCACCCATACTGGTTGCCCTAAAGACATGCCAAGTCATATTGTTAATAGCTAGATGTTTACTACCGTTGCTAAAAGTTTAAATGGGTTGCCGCCATTCTTATTGTTACAAGCATTCGCTCTAACATTCAGTTCTTGTTCGGAGGAGAAAGAGATTAGTTCCTATGAAATTTCTCCTGAATACGACGGACCGGTAGTGGCTTGGAAATTGCCTGAAAACTGGGGGGAAAATCCAGATTTATCGGGGCCAATGGCTGGGTCTTTTCATATTAAAACCGAGCTTGGTCCGAGTGGTAGGATCGGGGTTATGCCTTTTCGCGAAGCAGTATCCACCCGCGAAGTCGTCAATATGTTTGGTCGGGAATTAGGCTATGAAAATTTTGACCAAAATTCACTCGAACTTATCCTCCAAACCAAAACGATTGGTAATAAATCTTTCGAGTGGATTCCCTTAACAGATCAAACTGACTCTGCCGAATCTCGAATGGTACTCCTGGCTTTGTTACGAAAAGAACAAGAAACTTGGTTATTCCCGTTCATAGCGGATTCCCCCCTGATCACTCAGGAAATGAATAATTTTAAAAAATTTCTCAAAAGTGTAGTTGTTCGGGCGGGTAAAGTTCCGATTCGTGCACGCAACCCAGCAGCACTTCCCTCTCCCCCTCCGGCACAATCTGCTAACGGCCCCACATGGGAAGCACCAACACATTGGATTCAGGGGAAGCCATCCTCTATGCGAATAGGTAGTTTTTATGTTCGGGATGAAAATGGAAATGAATTGGATTTTTCGATCACTTCTTTCCCAGGAGATGTCGGAGGTGTATTAGCAAATGTAAACCGCTGGCTTGGTCAGGTAGGTTTGGATAAAGTGGACGAATCCGGCTTGGCTAGTTATCTATCAACAGTCGAAATCGATGGGAAATCCGCCCAGTTATTAATTGCGGAAAATGATGACAAGAGTCTCTACGCCGCTCTTCTTTTTCGGGACGATCGGTCTTGGTTTTTTAAGATTATGGGAGAATCCAGTTTGGCAAAAATTGAAAAAAAGAACTTTCTTGGTTTCTTGGATACTGTTTGCTTTCACGATCATTAATTCAATTTTTTTCCCTACGATTTTCATGCCCGACAATAAACAGCCAAGAAACAATAGGAAAAAGTCTTCTGTCGGTTCCCGAAGAAAACTCCTTCCTTGGTTGATCCCCTTTGCTTCGGTTCGTTTAACCCTTTCCTTGCTTAGCTTATCAATGATTTTGATATTTGTGGCTACCTTGGAGCAAGTAAGAATTGGCATTCGTGGTGCACAAGCAGAATTTTTCGAATCCTTCTATGGGATTTGGTATTACCCCGACCAATTCTGGGGAAGTGAATTCCTAAGCTCTCTTCCAATTCCCATCCCCGGAGGGTATCTTCTTGGAGGATTATTAATTCTCAACCTAATTGCTGCATTCATCGTGCGGTTTCAGTGGAGTTCCAAAAAAATTGGCATTCAATTGATCCATCTGGGGATTATCCTTTTACTGATTGGTCAAATGATTACTCAAGCAAAACAGGTGGAGTCCCGAATGATGATAAATAAAGGGGAAACTTCTAACTACATTGAACGATTTCATGGGGTCGAGCTCGCATTTACAAATGTTACTGATGCTTCACAAAATCAAGTGGTTGCAATCCCACAAGAACTCCTCGAAAAGGGGGGAACATTTAACCACAAAGATCTCCCCTTTGATGTTAGAGTTCGTAAGTTCGACCGTAATTGCGAGGTAACAATTAAGCAACCTGACCAATCCAGACAAGGATTAAGCAAAGAGGTTAACCGAGGAGTTGGATTTACTTCTAATTTATTCCTCAAGGAAAAAGAGGAAGATTATAGTATGGATGGATTGAATTTCAGCTTTGTTGTTTTCGATTTGATTAACGAAAATGAAAGCATGGGCACATGGTTGGCACTGACACACCCAGCCGGTAACCATGTTTGGGAATCGGTCTCCCCTCAACTTGCCGACTTTGCATTTCAGCCTCTTCGTTACCAGGGTAATCTTTGGGGAATGACACTACGACATGAACGAGAGTACCTACCTTTTTCGATTACACTGAGAAGCATTGCCAACGAGTTTTACCAGGGAACCGAAATTCCCTTTAATTTTGAAAGTGGAGTTACGCTCAACTTAGATGAGAAACAAAAAAGAGACGCTTTGGTCTACATGAACACACCACTAAGACATGGGGGGAAAACCTTCTACCAATATCAAATGAACAAGGCTGCAGACTATTCCGTTTTTCAAGTAATTCGCAACCCAAGTTGGTTGCTTCCCTACCTTGCTTGCATTTTAGTGTCCATCGGTTTGCTTTGGCAATTTAGTTTTCATTTGTTCAGTTTTCTCAGAAAGCACAAATCAACCCCTCGTCTGGCATGAAGAGGTTTATCAAAAGAAATTTCAATCTGGGCTGCCGTTCTTCAGTACTGATTTTTCTCTCATTTGTAAGCTCGGGATTTTCAACGAAGGCTTTTTCAGAAGACTCCACAAATTCCGAATCCTTTGATTTGGATTCATTCTCGAGAATCCCTGTCTTGCGAGGTGGTAGGGTGAAGCCTTTGGACAGTGTTGCCAGAAATGTACTTCTCGTCTTACGCAACAAAAGGACTGCTCTTAATCAAGATGGTACAAAGGTAGATGCGATCAACTGGATGGCAACCATGCTGTTCAATCCGGAAAAAGCCAACGAATTGAAATCTTTTCTTGTCGACCATGACGGTTTATTAGGACTCATGGGTCGGAAACTGAGCGTGGACGGAAAATACTATTCTTTCAACGACTTGGAACCTCATTTTGAACAAATTCACAAAGGGGCAATTGAAGCGGGTGAAAAGGAGCAGGAAAAAAGGGATAGCTATGATCAAAATGTAATTGATCTGTACCGAAGTGTGCAACTTTACCGCAGGGTTATGTATACACTTGTACTTTCTCCCTCTGGCACTGATTCAGAAATGATAGGCGATCTTGATTTGGCGGGCGTTTTTTACGATCCAAAAATAGATCCTGATCAAACTGCGGAATTTATTCGTTTTCGAGAACTTACGGGTTTACTTGCCGCTAACCCTGATACTATCAGAATGGGTAGTAACGATTTCGCTAAAGTCGTCTACATGCTCGATCACTATTCTAGGTCTAACATTTGGTCCGAATTTTTTCCGATTCCCCCTGAGCTTGGTGATGAAAAGAAAAAATGGAGAAAAATCGGTGAATCATTGGTTGGGCAAGAACCCATGGATTCAGTTGAAAAAAGAAACCTAGACCCCACCAGATTTTCTGCAATCCTACGCGACTTAGTACAATCCAATCCGGAGATTTTAAAGCAACAAATTGTTCAGTTACAGACAAATAACAAACTGGACCCGACCGTCTTGTTTGCCACTCAATATGCAGAAGCAATCAAATTGCGTCGCGAAGTCGATCCCGTCCTTAAACTATATGAAAATCTCCGCCTTGCCTATTTGAATGGTGATGTTGATGCATTCGATACCAGCGTCTCCCAAATCCGCTCATCTGCCGAAAAAAGGGCGGGTGAAATGGTCGGTAAAATCAATTTTGAAAAAGGTTATAATTCATCAGAACCTTTTTTCTGGAGTTCCTTTGCTTATGTAGTTGTTTTTATACTCGCTGCTATTTCTTGGCTCTTCTCTGCCACCACTCAGTCTAAGGATAAAACCTCACAAGCAGTCAATTTTTTCCGTAATTCCGCTTATTACTTAACTCTAGTAGTATTTCTTGCTCACACTTTTGGGCTAGTTGGTCGAATGTACATTGAAGGTCGGCCACCAGTTACAAATCTGTATTCTTCTGCATTATTCATTGGGTGGGGGGCAGTATTGCTTTGCTGGTTTACAGAAAAGTATGTTCGTCTTGGCATCGCATCGGCAATGGGGTCGATGATTGGTTTTGGAAGTTTAATCATTGCTCACAACCTCAGCTTAGATTCTTCACTTAATCCAACTGGAGACACTATGGAAATGATGCGTGCCGTTCTTGATTCAAACTTTTGGTTGGCCACTCATGTCGTCACCGTGACTATAGGATATTCCACAACTTTTCTCGCTGGTTTTCTTGGCATGGCCTATGTTTTTTATTACCTGTTGAACAAATTTCTTACGGTCTTTGGAAAGTCCAGCAATTTCTCCAAAAAACTCGATTCTTCACTTAGACCTGTTTCCCGCACTCTTGGTTCAATGATTTTCGGCATTACCTGTTTTTCCCTATTCTTTAGCTTAGTCGGTACCGTTTTAGGTGGAATTTGGGCAGATCAATCATGGGGCAGATTTTGGGGATGGGACGCGAAGGAAAACGGTGCATTGTTAATCGTGATTTGGAACGCTATTATACTCCACGCCCGGTGGGCGGGAATTGCTAAAATAAGAGGAATCTCATGCCTCGCGATCTTTGGAAATATAGTAACGGCTTGGTCATGGTTTGGAACCAATATGCTTGGCGTTGGTCTTCATACCTATGGTTTTATGGACAAAGCTTTTTACCCATTAATGATTTTCATAAATAGCCAACTTTTTTTTATAGCCTCCGCTTACCTCCCTGTTGTTTTCAAATTTGGAAGTTTTATAAAAAAGAAAAAGTCTTTGGTTTAATGATTTTACTGGGGTCTTGGTGTCTTGTCCAAGTTACTCCTTAGTTTTTCCAGCACTTCCTCCACCGGTCTTCCAAAAGTACAGGGAAATGGTATTACTTCACTGCTAAGACCATATTTTTGCGCATAACTTTGCTTGAGGATTACAACAATTAGTTTTCGCTGGGCATATTCACGAGTTTCAAAATCCTTAATCTCATGATGAGCGTATTTTTTTCTTCTCCACCATGTCTGAAGTTTGTATCCACTTTTATCGATCCGCAAAGAGGACCATGAAATTAGCTGATCCAAGAAATTAAGCATAGCTAAAGAAATCATCAACAAAGTCCCTACCCAACTAGCCAGTTCTCCAAACAAGGAAACGAAAGCGAAAAATAAACCTAAAATAAAAATGAAAAGGCTGAAACAAAGTTGTCTCCACCATATAGGTCCAATTATAATTTTGTTAAATTTATTCCCATGGCTAATTTTTTTACTTTTCATCAGAGTGAAATCCGTTGCCAAGACTTACTCCTTTTATTCTAGTTTGGGCGAAGAGTTGGGAATAAAATCGTATCCCTAATGTTGGCGGCATTCGTCAGGAATATGACCAAACGATCAATTCCCATTCCCATTCCGCCAGCAGGAGGCATTCCATGTTCAAGTGCGGTGAGAAAATCCTCATCCAGTTCCTGAGTTTCTTCTCCCACTTGCTTCACAAAAGCCTCTCTTTGAACTTCTGGATCATTTTGCTCGGAATACGCAGGGGCAATTTCCTGTCCGTTAATACAGAGTTCAAACACATCGATCGTGCTGGAATCAGACTCAGTAATCTTTGCCAAAGGGCAAAGTTCTCGTGGTATGTGGGTAACAAAAGTTGGTTGAATCAAAGTGTGCTCGATTACTTTCTCAAAAACATCATTCGTGACCTCAAAATCTTGCAGTCCGGAATCCACCTCGATGCCCATTTCTTTTGTTTTTTCAAGCTTGGCTAACTTGGGCAATTCAAACCAATCCTCCCGACCAACAGCATCAATAATAAGGTCCTTGTATTTTGCTTCTCTCCATTCTCCAGACAAATCAATCGCTTCTCCATCGGTACGCTCTAAATGCAAGGTTCCCAATGCTTTCTTGGCGACTTGTTGAATAAGGGATTGAGTCAGTTCCATCATGCCCCGAAAATCGGTGTAAGCTTGGTACGCTTCCAACATAGTAAATTCTGGATTATGTCTACGAGAAAGTCCTTCGTTTCGAAAAACACGACCAACTTCAAACACCCTGTCCAATCCCCCCACCAATAATCTTTTCAAATGAAGCTCCAAGGCAATCCGAAGGGAAAACTCACAATCCAGTGCGTTAAAATGTGTACAGAAAGGACGGGCGGCAGCTCCTCCTGATACTGCTTGGAGCATCGGTGTCTCCACTTCTAGAAAATCCCGAGCCCAAAAAAATTCTCTAATTTCTCGAATGATTTGACTGCGGGCCTTAAAACGATTCCTCGACTCATCATTAACGATCAAATCCAGATATCGTTGCCTGTAAATTTGTTCATTGTCGGACAGTCCATGCCATTTCTCCGGCAGTGGTCTAAGGGCTTTTGAAACTAGTTTATATTCCTTCGCTCGAATCGTAACTTCCCCGGTTTTAGTTCGAAAAAGAGGACCACTTACACCAATGAAATCGCCCAAGTCTAATTTCTTAAAAGTAGCATATTCTTCGTCTCCAATTTCATCCTTCCGAACATAGGACTGAATCTTTCCGGCTCGATCCAAAATTTTTAAAAAGGAAGCTTTTCCCATCAAGCGGAAAGCAATTATTCGACCAGCAACGGAAACCTCGGGACCATTTTCTTCCTCTTCCGTAAGCAAATTCAATGCTTCCTCTGAAGTATGACTTTGCTCCCAGTTCGATCGGAATGGATCCAATCCAATTTCCCGGATTCGGGCAAGCTTACCCTTTCGAACTGCAACTTGATCGCTGCCGTCAAGAGATGCTTCTTGGTTAGAATTCTGGTTTCTGTCTTTACTCATCAGGATTTCATTAACATGACTTTTTTGTCCTCAAAGACAACGGAAAAGCCATTAGTCTTAGTTGAAACTACTGAATCGAAAAATTAAGAAACCGACTTTGGAGCCAAAGCCACTCGAAAGCCTAGGTTTCGAAAGCGATGATGAAGAGAGTTCGTGGAACGGGAGGCAGATTTACACTCTATCGCTGGTTTCATGTATCCTCCACCGCGACTAATCCTAAATTCGTCCTGCTCGCTGTCATTCAAGAGAGTATTTACAAACGAGTTCCCCACCCACTCTCTTACATTTCCATACAAATCATACAAGCCCCAGGGATTGGGATTTTTTAATCCAACCGGGTGAGGCTGTTTGCGACTGTTACCCCGAAACCATCCATGATTGTGCAAATCAGTGCAATCATCTCCAAAATAATAGTCGCTCTGGGTTCCTGCCCGGCATGCATATTCCCATTCAACTTCGGTAGGCAATCGGTATTCGTGATTTATGGGTAACTCATTTTCGTTCTTTGCCAACATAGTCAGTGCTTGGCAAAATGAGACCGCATCCAACCAAGAAACATTATTAACCGGAAATTGCTCAGCACTTTCTCCTAGGGAAAGTTCAGCAAAACTTGGATTAGAACCCATGATCTTGGTAAACACTTCCTGGGTGATTAAAAATTCTCCCATCCAAAAACCATTGCTTACTTGAACCATTCTCCTTTCATCAGAGTATGGAATCAAAATTGTAATTTGCCCGGGGGGTATCCATTTAAAGTTTCCAGCATAGGAGTTCAGGTGAGTTTCCTTGACCTCTGAACTTTTTAATTCAGGAGTTTCTGAGACCGTTACATTAACTGTGGATGGATGTCGGGTAATCTCTTCACGCTCCGAACTCGCACTGTTGACCGGTGTTTCTGTGTATTCTTCATGTTTTGGATTCTCAACTGGAGTAGAGAGAGGCAAATTGTCGAGCGTTCGAATCGAATTTTTCCTTAATTCGTACCTCTTGTTCTGTGCACCGATTGCCTTACTCCAAAAGGTCCAAAGTTGTACTCCATGGTCGATCAATTCCTCATTCTCAACAGAGTCATTATTCGTACTATGGGTTCTTTGCTCGACTAATGAATCTTGCCTTTCAAGCAATGCTTTACAGGCATTTTCCTTCCAATTCTTTTCGTGGAAGAAAATCGATTGAAATTGTTGAAGGCAAAGAGAGAGTCCTGGAGGTAAAATGGTGTCTTCGAGAAAGATGGTTAAAATTTCCTTTTGCTCGCTCAATGCATATTGAACTTCCATTTTAACATACCTTGAATCAGCGGCCCTTGGAGATACGAAGACTACGAAAATGGAAGACTTTTTAATAGCTTGGGCAAGTTCTTCCACCCATTCTCCGGCAGGTGGAATTCCTTCATCGTACCACACATTAATTCCATTCTCATGAAACTCACGAATGGATCTGTAGACATTTACTTTGTCAGCGTGGGCATAACTTACAAAAGCATAAGGTCCATCACCGGAATAACATTCAAAAGGGACCGGTACATCAGTGGGTTGATGGACTGTCTTAAGTTGATTCATCAATCTATTTCCATATCCGAATAACCCTTTCGTTGTAAAATATAAACTGGATAAGTCCCATAATTTTTTGCAAGGTCTAAGTTTCCAGCATACTCGAAATCATATTCGTCATACCCAAAAGAAATTAAAGCAGCCACTGTTTCAGAAACGAAGACTGAACCAGCTAACACGATTGGTTCAATGCGAGCAGCTTGATTAACATGAGTTCCAAAAAAATTACGTTTCTTCAATATTGGATCAAACTCTTCGTAAACTGGTCCTGCGTGCATGGAAATTCGAACATCCATATTCCCATGTGGCAACCATTCGGACCAATTTCCATCGGTAAAATAATCCCTCATTCCAAGTGCTAATTTCAGTGCATTCTCAAGGTCGTCAAAAACAGCAAAAAAACTATCCCCCCAAGTATTCACAAAAGAAGGACCAATCGGTAGCTTTTCGATCATTTCGGACACTCCTCCGTGAAAAGCAGCAACGAACTGGCTTGTTAATTCCTCAGTAATTTGACTAAATGCAGCCACATCGGCAAATATCATGGTCTTGACCGAACGCGAAGGAGCAGTGCTCTCCCCAAATGCTGACAGGGAGGAGGAAGAAGTTTTCAGGTCATCCAATACACGGGTGGTTTTAGCAGAACCAAGATTAGTAAGTACCTCATTCGCATCGATGACAACTGGCTCATTAAAAGCTGATTTCCACGATTCAACCAGTTCTCCAGTTCCACCCACCGAACCTGGTTTTCGGTCCCAAAAAACCAGTAGTCTTGGGTCTTCATCCAGACCACGTCCCCGCATCGCAGCAAATCCAAGCATTACTTGGTTGCAGAAAGTAAAGAGTGAATCGTCTCCATAATAACCCTCATGAGTAACATAGTGTACCGAGGTGGCGTGGTCTAACACCATTTCCAGACGACTTACCCAATCACCTCCAGATCGGCGAACACTTGTCTCGATAAATTCATCTTTGGCAAATGGAAGAAATATGTGAGTCTCCCCACCTCTTTCAATCATGGTTTCAAGAAAGAGAATGTCGGTTCCGCAAGCAGCGGAACTGTATCCACAATTTGCTCCCATTTCATCCAAGGCATCTTCGATCCTTTGCTTTGCGATTTTTTCAGCTTCTGGCGGAAACCTGCGGTCACCTCCAATGTTATCGATAACATGGCCCGAGCATGCAACAATTCCAAGAACGGGGAAAGATCCAACAACTTTTTCACGAATAGAAGTATCACTATACAGAGAAGCTATTTGCAAAGCTTGCTTGCGTGTACTTGCAACATGCGAAGGCTGAGCATCCGGCATACCTACTGCCAGAGAATAAGCTTCAAGAGAAGCATCCACTTCTCCAAGAAGTAAACAAGCCTCCGCTTCAGTCGCCTGACTCCAGTACGATCCCTCCCCTCGCTCCCGAATCGTCCGGCAAATTTGACGAGCAAAATCCGCATACTTATGGGCCTTGGGAAGGTTGTGGGAAACAAAGTGCATAAAAGCAACATTGATGCATGGATAATACTGGCTTTCCAAATTTTCTTCTCCACTTTCCGACGCGTCTAATTGAGCGGAGAATGCCTCTTTGTAGCGAAAAATCGCCAGCTCCGCATATTGGTTTTTATTGTTGGGATCAGTCGAGTATTCACAAAGGTCTTTGTAAGCACTGGCTAGTAAACTTTGAGTCTCAACATCTCGAACCCCCGAGGATACTAAATCCTCCAAAATCTTGGTTGCCATCATGGGCGATCCTGCCTTGCACAATGCATGAGCGGCTCGTTGTGACAAGGCTCTGTCGCTCCGGTGTTTTTTCAGTCCCTCTTTCGCAACATCGTGGGCAAGTAAAAATTCTCCCACCTGCAACATTCTTCCGCACAAATCAAGATAAGATTTGGGGGCTGAATTTTGCTTATCAAAAACTCGCCATTGCTGTCGTAAGCTGAGGGTGCGACGTCTATCTAATTGGGACATAATCCAATTAGTTAGGGGATATGCTTAAGCCTTACGAGAAAAAATACCCTACCGCAGGGAAAGTTTTACATCTTTTCGTAACGGGTACGAAGCATTTGCGTAAAGGCAGCAACTTTTCGTGCTTTCCGTTTTTTATCAGAAGGCTTTTCAAAATAGCGCTTAGCGCGAACATCACGAATGGTGCCCTCACGATCCAACCGCTTTTTTAAGCGACGGATTGCCCGGTCCATGGGTTCGCCTTTGCGCAATTTGATTTCGATCGTCATAAGCTTTCCAAACTAATTATTTTACTGGTTGGGTCAAGGAGGAATCGACAGTGTACATTTTGTTTTTTATGAACTCGCTCGTGATCCATAATTTCTCTCAGGAGGATCTTCAGGCTCTAGAATTTTTACTCGTGCACCTCGAATCGGCTGGCGTTGTCTCAAGGCCTTAAAGTTGTCAATTTCAAACATCATTCGAAATCTTGAATCCGTTTCAACCACCAATCCATCTAAATCGCTCTTTCTTGCAAAAGCTAAACGAATTAAGGTATTTCCTTTGCCTTGGTCTCCCAATTGAAAGAACTCTTTGGTTATAGTTTCCGCTTCCTCGTGGTCGGGATCGATCAGCCAAGTGACCTCTTCCACCATTTCACTCAAAGCATTTTTAATTGGACTGACTCGATTAACCGTTAGTCTTGTTTCACCGTCACGGTGAGAGGCAACCCCTTCGACGACCACAATCGAACCTTCCTCTAGTTTACTCCCGTACTTTTCGTAAGCCTCCGTAAACATCGGAAGGGAATAATCTTTCTCTTTGGTCAGCAAATTAAATCGAGCCCACGGCTTTGCATCTTTTTTAGTGTACCGCCTTTCCAAGTCTGCAAGGACTCCACATAGGCGAAATGAACGCCTGCCCTCTAGATTTTCAATCTTTTCAGAATTGATCGTATCGAAAAGTGGTCCGATGCCTGCCAAAGTATCAACAGGATGACCGGAGAGAAAAAATCCAAGCAATTCTTTCTCAAGCTTAAGCTTTTCCAATTCATCCATCGCGGGAATGTCACGACTCTCCATGGAAGGCGAAAATCCACCTTGTTTAGAGGAATTAGAGTCCTCCAGTTCTTCATCTCCCATCAAATCAAATAAGTTTACCTGACCAACCTCTCTGTCCCTACGGATTAACTGGGCCTCCCCCATCGCCCGGTCAAGATCTGCCAATAAAAGAGCTCGATTCTTTTCAAAAACATCGAAAGCACCCGATTTGATTAAACATTCAAGGACTCTTTTGTTTGCCGCTTTTCCATCCACTCTGCCTACTAAATCTGTAAAACTGAGGTAAGGGCCTTCTTTTTCACGTTCCACAACTATAATTTTACCTGCAACATCACCCACTCCCTTGACTGCCGAAAGTCCGAATCGTATAGAACCAGCCTTTTCCTCTTTTCCTTCGATTGGAGTGAAATTCTCTCCCGATTCATTGACATCCGGTCCCAATACGGGAATGCCCATTTCTACACACTCTCCAATAAAATGGGAGAGTTTATCAGAATTACCGAGGTCACAAGCAAGTACTCCTGCCATGAAATCAACTGGGTGATTAGCTTTTAGATAGGCAGTCTGGTAACTGATGATTCCATATGCTGCGGAGTGGGATTTATTGAATCCATAACCAGCAAATTTCTCTAATATACTAAAAATCTCATTTGCTTTTTTTTCACTAATTTCATTAGTCTCGTAAGCACCTTTAACAAATATTTTCCTCTGTTTAGCCATCTCTTCGGGCTTCTTCTTTCCCATGGCACGTCGAAGAATATCAGCCCCGCCCAAGGTGTAACCTGCAACTAGACGGGCGGCCTCCATAACTTGTTCCTGGTAAACCATAACCCCATAGGTCTCCTGGCAAATATCTTCCAGGAGAGGGTGAGGGAATTTTATCGTACTTGGGTCTTCCTTACCCTTTATGTAATCGGGAATCCAATCCATCGGCCCCGGACGGTAAAGCGCGATTAAAGCAATGATTTCATCAACGCTGGAGATTGACATCTGACGACAAAGACGACGCATGCCCTCGGATTCGAGCTGAAAGACTCCAATTGTACGGGCTTCGTTGAGTAATTTGAAGGTCAATTCATCCACCAAGGGAGCATCTCCTACCCGAAATCCCCCAAGTCCCTTCTTCTTGCGAATATGATTTTCCGCTTCGGCAATTACAGTCAAGGTCTTGAGTCCGAGAAAATCCATCTTCAGCAAACCAAGATCTTCGACTGGGTCCTTCGGGTATTGTGTAGTGAGCACGCCATCTTGAGTGGTCAGAGGTACCAGTTCCCTAAGGGGACGATCCGCGATGATAACTCCTGCGGCATGAGTACCAACATTCCGAACCATACCCTCGATGACCTTGCCGGTATCGACGATCTGCTTGGCAATTGGGTTTTTTTCGTACTCTGATTTAAATTCCGGGCTTTTCTCAAGCGCCTCATCGAGGGAAATATTTAGATCGTCAGGAACCATTTTTGCGAGTTTATCAGCCTCTGCGTAGGGCAAATCCCGCACTCGGGCAACATCCCTCATCACCATCTTTGCTCCGAAAGTTCCAAAAGTAATAATATTGGCTACACAGTCCCGACCATACTTCTCGCGCACATATTCAATTACTTCCCCGCGCCGACGCATACAGAAATCAATATCGAAATCGGGAGGGGATACCCGTTCAGGATTCAGAAATCGTTCAAAGAGAAGTCCGAACCGCAAGGGATCGATGTCAGTAATTCCCAACAAATAAGCGACCAAACAACCTGCCCCCGATCCACGACCCGGACCGACCGGTATTCCTTGTTCTCGGGCCCACAACATAAAATCAGCAACAATCAAAAAATAATCATTAAAACCAGTCTTTGAGATTACACTCAGTTCATAGTCCAATCGCTCGGACAGTTCTTGAATTTTTTTATCCGTTTCCTCCTCTCTAGAATCGAGTGGCAGGTAATCGAGTTGGTAACGATTTTTCATTCCTTCGACGCATTGAAAAAGCAAATAAGAATCGTTGTCCTCAACTTTACTGGAAATTTCAGGAGGCATTGTAAAAACCGGATAATTATTTTCCCCAAAGGGGAGTTTTACCTCACACATTTCAGCCACCGCGAAAGTATTGGTGATTGCTTCAGGAGCTTCCTTGAAAAGTTCTTCCATTTCCTCCCTCGACTTGAGGTAAAATTCGCGGGCATCATAACGCATGCGTTTAGGGTCATCCAGCTTGGAACCCGTCTGTATGCAAAGCAGAGCGTCATGAGGAGCCCAGTCCTCACCCTTAACATAATGGACATCATTCGAAGCAATTACCTTGAGGTCGAATTTCTTGGCTAACTTTAGAAGTTCAGGTACCAACTGAGCTTGTTCTTCGATACCATGATTATGAAGTTCAACAAAATAATTCTCCTTTCCGAAAATATCGACCATTTGTCCCATTGCCGCTTCCGCCTCTCCTTCTTTCCCGTGTAAAATCTTTTGGGGCACCCATCCCTGCATGCATCCGGTAAATCCGATTAGTCCTTTCGCATGTTCTGCCAATGTCTCAAGATCGGTACGGGGTCGGTAGTAAAATCCATCCACATGTGCATCAGATACTACTCTGGACAAGTTTTGGTAGCCTTCGAAATTCTTTGCCAATAATCCCAAGTGGTAGGATTTGTGATTCTCACGGCCTGGTTTTTCATCATTCTTATGATCAGTAACGAGGTATCCCTCGCACCCGATAATTGGCTTAATTCCATGCTTCTCCGCCTGCTTGACGAAGGAAACGGTTCCAAATAAATTCCCGTGGTCTGTCAATGCCATCGCCGACATTCCCAACTCTACTGCGCGTTCCATTAATCGATCCATTCGGCAACACCCATCCAGCAGACTGAAGTCGGAATGAACATGCAAGTGTACAAAGTCCTTATCTTTCTTTGACATGATAAATTATGAGGTAGTTTATTCTTCAACAATCAAACACACGCTTTCAAGGCAATCTTGCGCACATTTTAAAAGTAACCCCACACCTTCACTTTCAAATAGAAGAAACTTTCAAATGGAAGCGAATCGCTCTTCGGTTCGCTGAAATTGCTCCAACCATCAACCGTAAAACAAAACCCAGAACTCTCCCTAGTTCTTTCTCAAACGCAATCTTCCAGTAGCTAGAATGGCCCAATGCTGGAGGAGCCAATGCCAGACAAAGAAGAACGGAACTCATTCTTATTCAATCAAAGCAGAACAATCATCGATGAAAAAGGTCGCCGGGGTCTTGCCGAGCAGCAACTTG
>MDTC01151524.1_pt1 | contig 15647 bp, 14 predicted proteins | sample 811181 | NCBI WGS metagenome assembly MDTC01 (sample SAMN05326644, study PRJNA326480) | marine metagenome | isolation source: seawater | place: Pacific Ocean: North | collected 2011
GACCATTTCCCGTAACACAATTTTAGCCGCATCGGGTTGTCGGCCTAGATAACTTATGGCTGCGTCTGCCGCTTCGTCGAGCCGGGTCTCGAAATTACCCTTCGCGGACACAGCCTCAATGAAGACCGATTGCAGATCTGAAATTACATTGTCCATCACAGCGAGATACAAAGCTTCTTTAGTATCGAAGTGATGATACAGAGAGGCTTTACGAATGCCGGCCGCTTCGGCGATGCGACTTAAGCTGGCGCCGGCGTATCCCGCACTGGCAAACACACCGCGTGCAATTTCAATCAACTTAGGACGGCCGACAGGATTACTCGGTCGGCCCGGCTTACGTTTTTCAGTTTTACTAACCATGGGCAGACCATACTACGGAAATCGAACGGAATAAATAGCTCTTCAACAGATGACATCGATAGCGGAAAACCCTATGATTTACTGACTCCCAAATGAGCGATGGAGACCCTTAAAAGTTGATTCGGCTTATCATCCTTCTCAGTCTTTTTCTCTGTCAGTGCACGCCTGCTCAGCAGAGCCTAAGGGGAAATACGAAAATAGAGTCTTTCTCGAAGGCCAAAAAGCACATCTACAGACTCTTCTCGAAGCGGTCAGCCACGTTTTATTGTGGTTGCACGTATTCGGGCCGTGTTGTGGATCATGCATCATGCAACTATCAAGTACGTAAAAATGCCAAGAGAGCGGGGCGTACCGAAATCGAGCATGTTGTGCCCGCTCATGCATTTGGACAATCATTCAAAGCCTGGCGCAGGGGTGACTCAAAGTGCAAACGCAAAGATGGTCGCCTGTTTAAAGGACGCAAGTGTCTCCGGATGGTGTCCCGACGGTTTCGTCTCATGGAGGCAGATTTATTCAATCTTCAGCCGTCGGTCGGCGAGGTTAATGGAGACCGCTCTAACTACAGCGTGGCCATGATCCCTGGCGAAAAGCGCCATTATGGCGGCTGCGATGTTGAAATCTTCAACAGGAAAATTGAACCACGCCCGGCCATCCGCGGAGATATTGCACGCAGCTATTTTTATATGGCTTGGGCCTATCCCGGGACCGGCATTATATCCAAGAAGAATCGCCCTTTGTTGATGCAATGGGATCGCCAAGACCCCGTCAGTCCATGGGAGTTCGAACGGGTTCGGCAAATCGAATCGCTTCAAGGCAACAAGAACCCCTTCGTTGGTGCGGTGGGTACGTCGGGGAGCCGACCATCAGATCCGTAGTGCCATCAAATAATGACAGGCTCAACATAGCGCCCGAAGACAGTCTTCATCGCACCACAGATCTCACCGACAGTGAGTCCAGCTTGGACGGCATCAACAATTAAGCCCATGAGGTTGTCGCCGCCTTGGGCGCCCTCGATGAGGCGCGCTTGGTGTCGCTCTAGGACCCCATCCGGTCGCTTTTTACGCCAAGCTTGTAAGCGTTGCACTTGTTGCTGCTCAAGAATCGGGTCGATCTTGAGGACGTCGTTCTTAGCGGTTTCATTTTCCGTAAATTGGTTCATCCCCACAATGACTTGCTCTCGGCTTTCGATTGCCAGCTGAGCACGGTAGGCTGAATCTTGAATCTCCCGTTGGACATAACCTGCTTCTATAGCTGAGATCATGCCACCGAGCTCATCTATCTTGTTAATGTACTCGTAGGCTTTAGATTCCAGCTGGTCTGTCAGTTGCTCAATGGCATAGCTCCCGGCAAATGGGTCTACGAAATCCGCAATGCCGCTTTCATGGGCTATCACCTGCTGAGTTCGTAAAGCGAGTTTGGCTGCGTCCGGTGTCGGTAAGCCCAATGCTTCATCTCGTCCGTTTGTGTGTAGGCTCTGCGTGCCTCCCATGACGGCTGCTAAGGCTTGAAGGGTTACGCGGACGACATTATTATCGACCTGCTGGGCCGTCAGAGTGCTGCCGCCCGTCTGGGTATGAAAGCGTAGCTTGCAGGCGCGGTCGGTTTTGGCTCCAAATCGAGTCTTCATAATATTGGCCCACATCCGCCTGGCCGCGCGAAATTTTGAGATTTCCTCGAGGAAATGATTATGGGCGTTGAAGAAGAAGCTTAAGCGGCGGCCGAATTGGTCGACATCAAGGCCGCAATCAAGGGCCGCTTGGACATACGCAATGCCGTCTGCAAGAGTAAAGGCCAATTCCTGCGCCGCAGTACTGCCGGCCTCTCGAATGTGATAGCCGCTGATGCTAATGGTATTCCAGTTCGGCGTATTCTGAGCGCACCAATCAAAGATATCCGTGATGATGCGCATCGATGGGCGCGGCGGGTAAATATAGGTCCCACGCGCAATGTATTCCTTGAGTAGGTCGTTTTGGATCGTCCCTCGGATCTGGCTGCCATTGACGCCCTGTTTTTGCGCAACGCTATAGTACATGGCCAATAGCACGCTGGCCGACGAGTTGATGGTCATTGACGTCGAAATCTTATCGAGCGGGATGGAGTCAAAAAGAGTCTCCATATCGTCTATGGAATCGATTGCAACGCCTACTTTTCCGACTTCGCCGAGACACATGGGGTCGTCGCTATCCATGCCCATTTGCGTCGGCAAATCGAAAGCAACACTCAGTCCTGTGGTGCCTTGGTCTAATAGGTATCGGTAACGCGTGTTTGATTCCTGAGCTGTTCCAAATCCAGCGTACTGGCGCATCGTCCAGAACTTACTGCGATACATAGTGGGCTGAACACCGCGCGTGAATGGAAATTCACCGGGAAAACCCAAGCGGCCATCAGGATCGTTTTGGTGCGTGTGCTGGATTGGCTCGATGGGGATACCGCTGCTCGTCTCAAAGGTCTCTCGGCGTGTACCAAATCGCTTGGTGACCGGATCCAAAAACGTCTCTTTCCAACGGTCGAATTTGTCGCTACTCATGTGCCTCATCTCCAGAGGGGGTTAGCGTGATGAGAGTCGCGTTTCCCTCCACCAGGTCGTCAGCCTTGACGTGTATGTCTTCGACGAGTCCATCGATTTCGGCCCGCAGTTCATTTTCCATCTTCATGGCTTCCACGATGACAACGCCTTGACCTTTGGTGACCCGTTCGCCTTGAGACACATTAACCGCGACGATACGCCCTGGCATCGGCGACCGAACGATGGACGCACCACCGCTGAGCTGATCATCTCTTTCACGGGCACGACGCTGTGCTGTTCGATTGTCAAGAACGGCGAGGCTGTGAACAGCGCCCGCCAGATGAGCCTGTACCGTTTGGGCTCCTAGGCCGAGTTGAACCGCGGAACTGCTCAAATTATCGATCAGGTGGACGTAATCCTTATGGACAGATGCGTCCAATTGCCTGGCCGGCAGGTCGCCAACTTGAACCTCGTAGCGCCCGGTGCCGACCGGTCGAACAACGACCGGAACGAGCTCATTGTCAATTTCGACTGTGTATCGCAAATCGTTACCCTCCCAGCTGGGTTGAACGACCTTGACTCAACCATGGGCTGGGCCCACCTGGTGCTAAGCCTTGGCCAGAGGTGTTCGCCAAGTCTCTCTCAAAACGAGCAATCGCCGCCGCTGCGATGGCATCGGCTTGTTTAGCCTCGCCCGATCGTTGGATAATCGGCAATTCGCCATTGAGTAAACTCGTATCGTAATGGCCGCGCTTGAAGCTCTCGTGAGCAAGAATCCTGTGGTGGAGAGCGATGTTCGTGGTCAATCCGAGAATAACCGTTTCATCAAGGGCTCTATGCATTCTTTGGATGGCATGATCTCGGGTTGGCGCCCATGTGCAAATTTTTGCAATCATGGGGTCGTAAGCCATAGGGACACTTGAATGGGCATCGACCCCTGCATCGACTCTGACGCCAGGTCCACTTGGCCACTGGAGCCCCGTGATATCACCCGGACATGGCATAAACGTTTCAGGATCTTCGGCGTAGATTCTGCATTCCATAGCGTGCCCCCGTGGAACAAGCTCGCTCTGCCTGAAGCTCAATGGTTCACCCGCAGCAACTCGTACCTGCTCGGCCACCAGATCGATGCCATAGACGAGTTCTGTGACAGGGTGTTCAACTTGCAGTCTGGTATTCATCTCGAGAAAGTAAAAGCCCTGGTCGCCACCGACTAAGAACTCAACAGTCCCGGCACCGACGTAACGACAGGCTTTTGCTGCCTCGACGGCGACTTGGCCCATTTTCTCTCGAGTCTCCTCGGTGATAAACGGGCTTGGTGACTCTTCGATAACCTTTTGATGGCGACGCTGGACAGAGCATTCACGTTCGCCGACATGGACTGCATTACCATGCGTATCGCATAAGATTTGAATTTCCACATGATGCGGTTCAGAGATAAATTTCTCCAGGTAGACGGCATCATTGCCGAACGCACTGGCGGCCTCTCGCTTAGCCGCGTCGAGCGCCTTTTTAAAGTCCTCCGGGTCATCAACCAGGCGCATTCCTTTTCCGCCGCCGCCGGCAGAGGCCTTGAGCATAATTGGGAAACCAACCTCGGATGCATAGTTTGATGCGGCCTGAGGGTCGGTTATTGGCTCCGATAAGCCGGGCACGACCGGGACACCGGCAGCCACCACGGTTCGCCGAGCGATCAACTTGTCACCCATGGCCTCAATTGCATCGGGCGGAGGCCCAATCCAGCCGATACCCGCAGCGACCACCCGCTTTGCAAATTCCGCATTTTCACTGAGGAAACCGTAACCCGGATGAATCGCTTGAGCGCCTGTTCGCCGGGCTGCATCGAGGACTGCATCGATGACAAGGTAACTGGCGCTGGACGCTTCGGGACCAACGCAGACCGCCTGGTCTGCCATGCGCACATGTAAACTGTGCCGATCGGCTTCGCTGTAAATCGCTATGGGCGAAATCCCCATCTCTCGGAGGGTGCGCATGACCCGCACTGCAATTTCACCACGGTTAGCTACAAGGACGCGCTCGAACATAATGACACGACTCCACAAACTAATGGACGTGAAAAGCTAGCTCGAATCGGCTCTTATAACAAGGGCAGTGGCAGGGCGGGTCACCACGGGCGCGACCTCAAGGCCTGGTTGTTTGGCTTTGCTCGATATTTTGCTGTTTAGCGAACCGTTCGATGACGTGGGCCATGGACCCTGTCAATCGTTTTGCCATAGGTATATGAAGGAATTCATTCGGGCCGTGTGCATTAGAGCCAGGACCGAGAACACCCGTGATTACGAATTGAGCCATAGGGAATTTGTCCTCGAGCAAAGCCATGAGCGGGATCGTGCCGCCTTCGCCCATATACATGCAGTCTGCGCCAAACCAGCTTCGGGATGCGTCCCCGAGGGCAGCGTGAAGCCAAGGCCGCATCATGGGGGCGTGCCAGCCAGGCACACTGTGACCGTCGAAACAGACATTTGCTTTGTAGGGTGGTTCGCGTTCCAATTCGCGTTTGAGTTCGGCATAGGCTGCTGTCGCGTCGACTGTCGGAGGTGTTCTTATGCTCAGTTGTAACTGGGTGCCGGTCCTCAATACATTACCGGCCCGTTCTATAGAGGGGAGCCCACCCGCGCCGGTCGTTGACAGCGATGGCCTCCATGTTTGATTCAAGAGCAGTTCCGTGAGGTCGAGATTCACGGCTGTCATGTCACCCACAAGGGGGAAGCGATCGATCACCGTTTGACCGAGAATAGCGGCGGCTGCTCTGGCTTGAGCGACCCGCCGACGGGGAATGTCAACATTGAGTGACTCGAGGTGCAGCGCGCCACTGCTGGTGTCTTCGATCCTCTCCAGGAGCATCCGTGCGATTCGAAAACTCGATGCAACGACCCCGCCCGCATCGCCACTGTGGACCCCCTCGGCCAAGACATCCACACTCAGTGTCCCACTAATGAGCCCCCTGAGCGACGTTGTGCACCACAATTGGTCATAGTTGCCAGCGCCCGAGTCGAGGCAGATGACCAAATCTGGCTGACCGATGTCGTCTCGCAGATGCTCTATGTACGGGGGGAGATCAAACGACCCGCTTTCTTCGCAGCACTCAATGAGCAAGTAGCAACGAGGATGGGCTATATTTTGTTGCCGAAGCGTATTAATGGCAGCGATGGATGAAAATACGGCATAGCCGTCATCTGCACCGCCGCGGCCATACAATTTGTCGCCGATTTGTACTGGTGTCCAAGGCCCAAGTTGTTCATCCCAGCCCTCTGCCTCGGGTTGCTTGTCGAGGTGTCCGTAGAAAAGAATATTGCCAGGTGTCTGTCCAGGTATTTCGATGGTCAAGACAGGCGTCCGTCCTTCGAGCGTCACGACTTGGCAGTGCGTATCTGGGGGCGCATTGTTCGAAACCCAACGAGAAACCAGCTCGACTGCGGAATCCATGTAACCGTTCTCGGCCCAGTTTGGGTCAAAAGCCGGTGATTTATTTGGAATCTTGATGTACTCCATGAGCGTCGGTGTAATGGACGTGTCCCATGTTTCATCGATAAATGATCGCGCTTTGATGACGTCCAATGGCTCACTCCCTTGCGTGAGATAAATTTAAATGGATGGCGACCAGCTTTCAAGTCAGTCGTTGTGTTTACAGACGATGAGTTGGGACGTGTTCGGCGTTGTATTTTTCGATAGTCCTACTCAATGGCTCCGTGCTGGTGTTTACTCGATGGGTCGATCAAAACAGCGTTTGAAATGGGGTGGATATGAAACTCATGTCTTGGAACGTCAACGGTATTAGAGCCTGTCATCGGAAAGGGGAGTTTCTGGCCGTCCTCGATCGGGACAAGCCTGATGTACTCTGTGTTCAAGAGACCAAGGCGTGGCCGGAGCAGCTTGACGCCGACCTTTTATCTCAACATGGCTACCATGTCGTTTGGGCGATGGCCGAGAAGAAGGGGTACAGCGGTGTTGCGACATTTTCGCGGGCCGAGCCAAACACCTCAATCGTAGGTATGGGGATTCCAGAGTTTGACCGAGAAGGGCGTGTTATACAGAGCAAATGGGATGGCCTTACCTTGATCAACGCCTACTTCCCAAATGGTCAGCGGGACCATGCGCGATTGCCTTATAAAACAGAGTTTTATCATGCGATGCTTGCCCTAGCCGAGGCTGAGCGAGAGCAAGGTCAAGAGATCATTATATGTGGTGACTGGAATACGGCTCACCATGAGATAGACCTCAAGAACTGGAAGACAAATCGAAAGACCTCCGGTTTTACTGACTTTGAGCGTACCTTGATTACTGAGTTTTGCGATGCCGGATATATCGACGTTTTCCGTCGTCTTAACCCGGAGCTTTCCGACCGATATACGTGGTGGTCAAATCGAGCTGGAGTGCGCGCGCGCAATGTTGGCTGGCGCATCGATTACCATTTCGTCTCCGAGGGGCTGTGGCCACGGGTATCCAGCGCGGTGATTCACGACCAGGTGATGGGGTCAGACCACTGTCCCATCGAGCTGGTTTTAAGGGAATAACTGGTCAGAAACGCCAGTAAAGATCGACCACGGGCACCCAGCCCACGTTGTTGAAAAAAACATTGAGGACTGGAAGCCGTATGTGACCGTAGGCAAGGCCCAGCTTTAAATTAAAGTTTGTCCAACTCCAGAGCGCTGATGCGGCGACGTTGTAGCGTCCGGCGCCTTCAGAGACTGCCCCTCTGCCATAGGTGACAACAGACAGCCTGTCAGACACTGTATTGGTCGAGTCTGCTTGTCCAGATGCACGCTGGAGGAGAGTCGCGTAGCCATCGAATACATATGCGAAGTGCGCGCTTCGGCGCCATATCACGTTTAAATTCAAGGCGCCTGTCGTCCCTGTCAAAGCACCACGGAGATCGACATCCTCAGTACTGCTCTGCTGGGCTGTAAGATGAGATGTTAACCCCGTGAGGCTATATGTCATGTTACCGCGTCGGTAGCTGGTGTGAAGGGCGCCGGTGTAAAAACGGACGGGGGCGTCAGGGTTGCTATCTGAATAATCCCTCAGATTTGTGCCGTAGATGCTGCCCGAAGCAGACACAGTCGTCTTTCCAACTTTGCCAAGCCTCAACTTCAAATTCATATTATTAATGCCGAGCAGCACGAGTGAATAGGCCGTTCCTACCTGGATGCGGTCATATAGGCCTACGTCGGCTGAAATAAGCCCAATTCGCCAGTCTAGATGGCGGAGGATATAGGCTGTTTCATCGACACGGGGTGCTTCGTCCGATAGGCGCGCGCTTGCTGGAAGAGTCAATAGAACCGTACTCACGGCAATGACGATGCCGATTAATTTTACCTTCACCAGGTCACCTCCTGGAGTTCAGGTGTACAGACACCGTCGGCCGACTCCAACCCGCATCGCCTCGTCTCCATGTCGCAGCTCCAGCGGCCGACGCAATCGACAACACTCAGCTGCAATGGGGTGTCAGCTACAATCCGAACGACAAAATCCTCATTCAGAACCCGGCGGACCACGTCAATTCGGTCGTCTTCGATGTTTAATTGAAGGTCAAATTCTCTTGTGTCTTGGTTCTTGCTAATGGTGCCTTGGTAATCGATAAATGTACCGGGTTGCGCATCGGAGGGAATGGTCGTGACGACTCGGCCGTCGAAGACTGTGCTGTCACTCTCACCTGCGAGTAGACACCCTAGGAAGTTTCCCCAAAAAAGCGGGTCGAAGCCGCCCGTGACCATCTGACCATAGAGGTCGATTAATCCGTGACGGTCTGCACTGATGTCATCTGAAGGTCCGCAGATGTAACGAGCCCGGATAAACAGGCCCGCTTGTACCGTGAGGGGGTGCTGGACCAATCCGAATTGGCCGTCTTCGGTCGTTTCATTAGCATCTTGGTCTTTGTCGACAGAGTTTTCGAGCTCGGTGAACACATCACCAAGTGCGACACCCAGCGCGACAATGTAGTTTAAATCGTCGACCAAGCTCAGGGCATCCTCCCCCAAGGCCGCCGCAGTCGCGGGTGTTAATTGACCTGCTGGTGCGTTGAATCTGTCTAGAGACGGTGCGATGTCGGGTGGCGATGGTAATGGGCTCGACGTGTCAGCACAGCCGCTGATGACAACGATCACATAGGCGAAGGCTGTTCGCAGGAGATGGCTTAATTGGATAGTCATCGGCGCTGGGACCTCCGTCGCCTGATAAAGTGAAAACTGAATAGAAGCATGACGAGAAAATGATTGCTCGAATGCCAATCCGATGAAGTGTTGCAGTCACAGCCTAGCTTGTCGAACTCCAAGAGTCGAGTTCTGCCATCGGCACCCGTATCTGCTTGATACCGTCCAGTGGGTCCAGCCATTGCATCCGTCACTCCAGCATCTACTGAACCCGGTGGGTCAGCGTCGGGTCTGGATGGATTGAGTGGATAAGCGTCTTGACCATCGAGGAGGCCGTCACCATCGGTATCTGGATTGTTCGGGTCGGTCTCACCATCGTCTTGAGCTCCATTTCCATTGGCGTCTTCTTGACCATCGGTCAGTCCATCACCGTCAGAATCTGGGTTCTGTGGGTTTGTGCCGCCTGAGCGTTCTTGAGCGTCGGTGAGGCCATCGCCATCGGTGTCAGGGTTATTTGGGTCGGTCTCACCTGGATCCAATCGCCCGTTGCCATTGATATCTTCTTCGTCATCGGACAGCCCGTCTCGGTCGCTATCTGCTGGCTCATCTTCGCCACCGATGCGGATTTCACCAATTGGGTCTGGGCAACGTGCACAGCTGCCCTCGGAGACCGTCAACCGTGTCGTATGCGTCCAGGTGTCAAAGACGATGGGTACGTTGAGGTCGGGGAAACCGGGCTGACGCCAACGCCGTGCTGGCCTCTCTCGGTCCGCGTTTACATTTGCTGGTAACCATTGAATCGCGTCGTTGCCGTCAACTAGGTTGTCGACGTTGCGCACAAAACTGTCATTCCAATAGGACGCGGCGGGGCTCCAATCGTCCATCGCCCGATACTGGCTAAAGCGAAGCACCGATAGATTCTCTTCGATGCCCGCCAGTGGAACGTGAAGCTCAGCGGCGCCGACTGTGACTAAAAAACGATAGACGCCATCGGGGAGGGGGGCCTCGTCTGCGAGCCGGTGGCCGTCCCAGCGAAACCTTTGCTCACCGGGATTTAAATCACGCCTGAGAACGACTTCGTCGATCGGGTTGAAGGCACCGTCTTGATTAAGGTCGAGCAAGAGGCGAACGATGCCGGATGTCGTCGAGTTGACAGACATAATGAGCTCATCTTGGACACCATCGCCATTTGGGCTTAGGGAGTTTGTCCCAACCTGATCATTGAAGCTGAGTTCAGCGATTGTCGGAACCGGCGTGTCGAGCTCTAAATGGGTTGGCGGATTCAAGTAGATAGGAAACTCATTATAGACGAGTTCGGCGTTACTTGGATCTAACTGTTCGACACAGGCCTCTTGATTCGGATCGAAGTAGAGGCACCAGCTTTGGTCCTTGTGGTTCTCGATGCCCATGCTATTGGCCACGAGTGAATAGATTCCCCCCGACCAGGCCACGTATTCTATTCTCCACAGGGTATGCGCATCGCCATTAGGTCGTGGAACGTAGAAAGACCCCGAGGCCGTTGCGCTTTGCGTGTGTAAATTTAGGAGCCAGGAACGCGAATGGACGCGGCCTCCATTCACCGATTGCCCATCTCCGCTGACAACATTGAATTCAAAAAAGCGGGTATTTGAGAGACGGCCTTCGGGATTTGGTACGAGGGTTTCGGGCTCGCCCACAAAATCAAATTCCCAAGCACCTGTTCGATTGGCGATGAGTGTGTGCGGGGTGATGTTCTCCGTTGTCCAATCGCAGAAGCCCAGACCCACATCTGAGGTCGCATTGGGTCCACTGACAGCGTACGCCCTCGCGCACGTGCCGCGTCTGGGCTCATCCTCGGCGGCTGGATTGATGAAGTCGCCTGTGGTCTTTTCGACGCATTCCTGTCCCATGGGGCAATCTGCTTGAACACTGCACTGAAGCGATCCTGGTTCATAAACCAGGATCTGACGACGGTCTCTGCTCCCGAAAATGTCTGCGTGGGATGCACCTGGGTTCAAGTCGATGGGTGTGTCACCAAACGGGGGCTCTTGGTAGCCGTCATCACTTGTGCAGAATTCCATTTGCTCTCCGACTGCGTCAATGTGCAGTCGTATGAGCATCTGCCGGTCAATGCCCTGCTGCGGCCCAAGGTTAATGGTCCCCTCAGGTAATGCAAAGGCGCTCACTGGACACAAAACAGCCAAGATAATCAGCTGCAACCGGTATGTTAAGTGTCGGGTCATGATGGTTTCCCAGGGCAAAGAGCAGGTTTGGTTCGTGGTCGTGTGGCCACTATTCTTGCTTAGCTGGCCCAATCTAAGTAAACCGTAAATATAGATTTGTTTCTACGGGGTATTATGAACACCTTAAACACATTCTCAATGGCTGCGATTTTAAGCCTGATATTTTGCGCAACGAGCCAAGCCGAGGTGCGGCCATCAGATATTATTAAACCCACGGATAAAATGGGTTTAGGGCCAGGTTACGGACAGCGAACACTGCAGTTCCACCTGGACATCAATGCGGGTTTTGGGTCCGAGGACATCGGTAGCCAAGAACGCACGTGGAATGCCGTCATGCCCACGCTCAAGGTGAGTCAGCCTGTGGGCCGAAATGAGGTCGAAGTCTTTTGGGCAATGAACCGCTATAGCCAGACCCTCAAGGCCAATGGTGAGGAGACATCCTCCAGTACGTTTCGGCTGAGCAATCCATCTTTGACGTATTTCTTTACGTGGCGGACGCTAGCGAGACAGCTTCGACTTGGTGTTGGGGCAACGGCACCCATCGCGCGGCTTAGGACAGAAAAAGATGGGCAGCAAATAACGGATCTGGCTGCGCTGTCGATTTCAAATTCTATGTTCGGTGGGCGCGAGCAATGGCTTTGGGCGCCAGATTCAATGTCCCTGCTCATGCATTTTGATTATCTCTTCCGACATCGCAGCGGCTTTATCGTGGGAACGCGATTGGTGGCGGCACCGACGACCAGGATTGGAGACTCGTTTAATTTCAGCGACTCTGGGAATGCCATAGACGAGCCAGATGATTTTGCTGTCTTTGGCCAGGCGGACATTGAACTCGCATTTGATGCCACCCATGTAAGGACTGCGATTCGAGGCAGTTATAGCATCGATGCGCTCAGCGACGCCGAGCAAGACCAAAAAGATCAGATCGCCAGTGAGATCGAACTCAGGATTCGTTTATCGAGCGTTGATTTGCTTTTGGGAATGACGCTCAACATCGATGAGCCAGCGGGCTTCAGCTTCGATGACGGCAAGGTATGGGTAATGCGCATCGGTTTTGCATCGCCAACCGACTTGAGGCTGCCCGAATAGCCCAGGACAGCTGAACTTGGACGGCTAAGGCGTCATGCCATCCGGCGCAGGCGGGCCATCAGCCATGGCCTCTACATCCGCCATGTCAATGACCTGACTCATATCTGTTACCGTTGTTGCATCCTCGACAAGCCCTAAATCAGCCGGTGTAGCTGCATCTGGTTCGGGCTGCATGGCGTCAGGGCTGGAGTCGGGTAGGGCGGTGACGTCAGCCTCATCTGACGGCATCACATCGTGCGCGCTGTCGAGCGCGTCTCCTGCATCAACGACACGAGAGGCATCCATCAAAGCGTCGAGGGTCATAGCTGCATCGAGTTCAAAGGCCATGTCATCGACGGCAGAACCATCGATTGTCATATCCACCAAAGTCGCATCAGCGTCTGCCGTTTGGGCATCAACATCGGGCGCAACGCAGCGATTGAATCGGCATGTTTCGCCATCGATACACTCAGTGTCCAAGAAACACTGAACGACGCAGGCCCCTGAGCGGCAGACCCTTGGATATGCGCATTGATTGTCCTCGATACAGGCTCCGGACGTGGTGACCGTTTCGCTGCAAGCGGCCAATAGAATGAACAAAACCGGTATGACTTTACTCACCTGAATCTCCGTGGGTCTTGGCGGTTGACGTGGTGAAGTACACGACTACGGGCTGTCCGTAAAGGATCTCGACCGCGAGAGCGGGGGCAAACACCTAGAGTGGAATGTTTCCGTGCTTCTTGGGTGGGTTGGTATCGACCTTGTTTTCCAGCATTTTTAGACTGCGTATCAAACGAAATCGGGTGTTAGCCGGGCTGATCACGGCATCGATGTATCCGAGTTCGGCGGCTTTGATCGGGTTTGCAAAGGTATTTGAATATTCGTCAACAAGTTCTTGCCGGCGTTGTTCAGGGTTCTCCGCCTGTGCCAGTTCGCCTCGATGAATGATGTTAACCGCGCCGCCTGCACCCATCACTGCAATTTCCGCTGTTGGGTACGCGTAATTTATATCTGCACGGATGTGCTTGCTGGCCATGACATCATAGGCCCCACCGTAAGCCTTTCGCGTAATTAGTGTGACTTTCGGGACTGTAGCTTCAGCAAAGGCGTAGAGTAATTTAGCGCCATGGGTGATGATGCCGTTCCATTCCTGGTCAGTACCTGGAAGAAAGCCTGGGACATCGACAAGTGTGACCAGCGGGATGTTGAACGCGTCACAAAATCGGACAAATCGGGCTGCTTTAACGCTGGCACCGATGTCTAGGCACCCTGCGAGGACCATGGGCTGGTTGGCGACGATTCCGACACTGCGACCTCCGAGGCGTGCAAAACCAATGACCATGTTCATCGCGTAGTCAGGCTGAATCTCGAAAAAATGTCCATCGTCGACGACGGCGCCAATTATCCCCTTAATGTCATATGGTTTATTGGGGTTATCAGGTACGTACATGTTCAAGTCGGGCGCCTGTCTGTCGATGGGGTCCGAGGTGGCCATGACAGGCGGGTTTTCTGCATTATTAGAGGGCATGAAGGACAGCATCTCTCGGATCATGTCGATGCATGCGTATTCATCCGGTGCAGTCAAATGAGCGACACCGCTTTTGGTCGCATGAGTCCGCGCACCGCCGAGTTCTTCTTGAGAGACCACCTCGTGGGTGACAGACTTAATCACGTCTGGCCCCGTGATGAACATATACGATGTATTTTCGACCATGAGAGTGAAGTCCGTGATCGCAGGACTGTAAACAGCACCGCCAGCACATGGGCCGAGAATCGCACTAATTTGTGGGATACGTCCGCTCGCGAGCGTATTACGAAGAAAAATATCCGCATAGCCGGCCAGGGAGACCACACCTTCCTGTATGCGTGCACCACCCGAGTCATTGAGACCGATGACCGGCGCGCCCACTCGCATCGCTTGGTCCATGATTTTACAAATCTTCTCGGCGAATGCGCCGCTGAGAGAGCCCCCGAAGACCGTAAAATCTTGAGCGAATACAAAAACCAGTCGTCCATCTACAGTGCCGTGCCCGGTAACGACCCCATCCCCTGGGATTTGGTTTTCCTCCATTCCAAAGTCGCGACAACGGTGCGTCTTAAGCTGATCGAATTCTTCAAAACTGCCCAGGTCGAGAAGTGCATCAATGCGCTCCCTCGCTGTGAGTTTGCCCTTCTCATGTTGCTTGGCGATACGCGCCTCACCACCGCCCGCAAGGGCTTTTCGTTCAAGCTCGGCGAGCCGCTCTAAAGTTATGTTTCGCTGACTCAATGGTCACCCCTCACGTGTCGATTAGGTTTTGAACTATCGGTTATTTTAATTCCCGTTGAGCTTCGTCAGCATTGCGTTTTAATTTTTCACGGTCGAGCTGGTCCGGTGTGCCTCCGCAGGCGATACAAATCAATAAGAGAGAACAGATGAGGATTGTCCATTTTTTCATGTTATTGCACTCCTTGGCCGAGTTTGAGTTGATCGGAAATACGAAAGACATGATTGTACTATGGTCGATCGTGCCCTCGGATGTCACCCCTGGACTCGAACAAAATTTAGATCACAGTAAATCTTTTGCTCTTAAGTGCGTCAGCAAAACCTGAGGATTGTCGAGGATATTAGATTTGGAACGCTTATTTATTGGAATCGTTATCATGTCTTTGTTGGGCTGCGGGGCGACTCAAGTTAGCCTGAGTCAGGCCGACAGAGACGGCTTGCGTGATAGGGCTGGCCAGGCCCACTCAGACAATGGGACCGGGCACGTAAAGAAGCCGAGGCGTCGAAAGTCTAGGTCATCGACGGGCCGCAAGCCTGACTCTGCCAGCGAGATGACGGCCCTCCCGAGACCAAGTGCTGGGTCTCTTTGGGCCGATGCTATCTCCGACAATCAGGCGGATGCGTTCCGGCAAGCACGGCGTATGGTGAGTGAGCAAGTTGTCGCCCAATTGAGCAGCGAGAGTCAGACTGTCGACAGCTCTTTTAATGGTCAGGAGACCTCGGACGCGATGCTCAAAGTGAAGATCAAGAGTCAGTTTCGACATGCCGAGTTGATTCGCCCGGTCGGTGTCATCCGGAAGGGGAGAGACTTCGTCGCCCGAGTGGCACTCGATCGCGACGAGGCAATCGAAGCCTATAAGCGGGACATCGAATCAGCGAAAGCAGATTTGAAGCGGGCTGCCACCGCATTGGACGGTGCCATCGCCAGGAAGGATACGTCGATCCTTCTCTCGAGGCGTTGGTCGCCCGCCTATTTAGCGGCAAAGATAAAAGACGATATCGCTGTACTGGGCGCGTTAGGTGCCCGTTATACTTACAAACCCAACCCTCGACTCGTGAGGTTGATGAAAACAGCGGCGGCCCTGCGAAGTCAGTCCGTCATCAAACTGCGAGTC
>MDTC01194721.1_pt1 | contig 15646 bp, 7 predicted proteins | sample 811181 | NCBI WGS metagenome assembly MDTC01 (sample SAMN05326644, study PRJNA326480) | marine metagenome | isolation source: seawater | place: Pacific Ocean: North | collected 2011
ATCTTAGGGTCACAACGTGAGAGTGGCCCTAGGATTTTTTATTAACTATTTAATTTTATTATATTATGGCTAAAAAAGCTAAAGCAGAAACAACTGTTGAGGTTGCACCTCAGGAAGTGGTTACAAAAACACCGCCTAAACCAACAAAACCTAGTTGGGAAATTAAAGATAGAGTTTATTATTTAAAAGGAAACAAAAACCCTTTAACATTAACAATACCTAGTAAGCACACTAGAAAACACGCTTTACTTTATTTTGATAAAAACACTGGAAAGCAAAAAGAAATTAGGTATGCTACTAATCAAGATTCACCTTTTGTAGAAGAACAAAAAGGCGAAGCAACACTAGGACATATAATGTTTAAAGATGGTGATTTAAGAGTACCTAAAGAAAAACAGAATTTACAAAAATTACTTTCTTTATATCACCCTTTAAAAGGCAAGATGTATGAAGAATTTAGTGCTGTCAAAGAGGCTACTGATGATTTAGATATTTTAGATCTTCAAATAGATGCTTTAAATGCAGCTAGAAATATAGACATAGATCAAGCTGAGGCTATATTAAGAGTTGAATTAGGATCTAAAGTAAACACAATGAGCTCTAAAGAGCTTAAAAGAGATTTACTGTTGTTTGCTAAAAATAATCCACAGCTATTTATTAATTTAGCTAATGATGAAAATGTTCAATTAAGAAATGTAGCTATTAGAGCTGCAGAAGTTGGTATAATTAAGTTGTCAGGTGACCAAAGAACATTTACCTGGGGATCAAACGGTAGAAAATTAATGAATGTACCTTTTGATGAAAATCCTTATTCAGCATTTGCTGCTTTCTTGAAAACAGATGAAGGTGTTGAAATATATAGATCTATAGATAAAAAACTATAAAAACAAGTGATACTATTATAAGGCGGTTTCGGCCGCCTTTTTAGTATTAAAAAAAATTAATATGGCGGTAAACATAAATACAGTATACACTACAGTCTTGTATATATTAAACAAAGAGCAAAGAGGTTATGTTACACCATCTGAATTTAATTCTTTAGCTACTCAAGTTCAAGATGAAATATTTAACTCTTATTTTCCTAATGGCAATCAATTAAATAGAGTTAACCAAAATAATACTCAAAACAATACTGAGTTTTTTAATATGTTTGACGACGTAAATTACAAATTAAGCCCTTTTATAGTACAAGCTAATTTTTCGTCAGGACCATTTAATTCTTTTTTGTATCCAACTGTTGAAGCAGTTACAAACCTATCAAACCCTACTTTATACAAAATAGGTCAAGTAATTTCAACATATAATGGTTCACCTAAATGCGATTCTATTACGCAATTAGTGTCAGTGTCTGACTATAATAAAATAGAAAGATGCAAACTAACTAAACCTACAAAAAAACATCCTATTTATTATTTAGCTAGAGGTAATAGTTTTTCACCTTATTTGTACATTAGTCCTACGCCAGACTCAGTTCAAGCTACAATAGTTGTTAAACCTTCTACACCTCAATGGGGTTTTACGGTTGGAAACTTGAATCAATACATATACAATGCTTCTTTGTCTTTAAATTTTGAATTAGACGTGTCAGAGCAACAACTTATTATAATGAAAATATTAAAATACTGTGGAGTCATTATAAATGATCCAACAGTTATACAGGTTGCAGAACAAGAATCTCAAGAAACAGAAGTTAACGAAAAATCTTAAATAAATGAGTTATATATCCGGGGAAAATGGTTTAGTGACAGAAACAAATCAACAATATTACCAAGGCGCTCAGGTTTTTATATCTGACGGCTCAGCTTCTCAAACTTTTAAAACTACATTTAATACTAATTTAGTTTTTGGTTCTTTTAATCCAGCAGTAGTTGATTATACACTAAATAATTTTAAACTTTACACCAGCGCTACTGGTTTGCCAAATAGCTTTGTAGAATATACAACAACATATACTGTAAGTGATAACGGTATTACTATAAGTGGATTAGCTGATAAAACCTATGTTGTAGTTCAATTAAAAAAACTAGATGGTGGCAATTACGGTAATCAAGACGCTACTGGTAATATAGTAGAAAATAATTACGGCGGATATGAATACATTAGTTTAAATGATGCCATAGATAATTTTATGGTTGGTTACGTAGGCGATGGAAAAATACTACAAAAAACAACTAAGTCAGATGTTTTGTTTTTTGCAAAAAGATCTTTACAGGAGTTTAGTTATGACACTTTAAAAAGCATAAATTCTCAAGAATTAAATGTGCCCGCTAGTCTAAGTATACCACTTCCTCAAGATTATGTTAATTATGTAGGTATTTGTTATATAGATGAATTAGGCGTAAAAAGACCAATTTATCCAGCAAATAACTTAACTATTAGTCCTTATCAAAATTTAGTTCAAGATAACAAAGGTGTTCCTGTTCAAGATAATTTTGGATCTAATATAGAAGGAACATCTCTTACTGAAGATAGATGGAAAAAAGCAAACACTAAAATAATAAGTCAAGAGATATTTGAAAATTTTGATGATTATCTTTATTGGGCTAATTACTATGGATTAGACAGTTTTGCCTACGGACAACAATATGGAATAGTGCCTCAGTATGCTCAAAGAAATGGTTATTTTAATTGCAACTATAGAGAAGGTAAAATATCTTTTTCTAGTAATCTAGTTAATAAAATTATAGTGTTAGAATATATTTCTGATGGTTTAGCTTTTGATGGCGATAGTAAAGTTCCTAAATTAGCCGAAGATGCTTTATATGCTTCTATACTTTATAATATTGTTTCTACAAGAGCTGGCCAACAAGAATACCTCGTACAGAGACTAAAAAGAGATAGATACGCTAAGCTTAGAAACTCTAAAATAAGGCTTTCAAATATAAAACTTAGTGAGATAGTACAGGTTATGCGTGGTAAATCTAAATGGATAAAACACTAAAATTTAATGGCAAAATCTATAAATACTTTTTTAAAGTCTAGAATGAATAAAGATCTAGACGCCCGTTTACTTCCAAACGGAGAATATAGAGACGCTGTAAATGTTCAAATAAGTAAATCAGAAGGCGATGGAGTTGGCACTGTAGAAAATGTATTAGGTAACCAACTTCTTTTTGATATTGCAACAATCACAGGTAATTCTAACTTATATTGTATTGGTAATTTTACAGACGAGCAAAGCAATAGAGTTTTTTTATTTTTTACAGACAACGCTCGTCAATATGCTTCTGAAAATTATATACCCACTGGTATAGGATCTAATCATTATATATTTATGTGTGATCCAAGAGCCTTAAAACCAACTTTACTAGTCACAGGTCCTTTTTTGAATTTTTCTCAACTAAATCAAATTACAGGTGTTAATTTACTAGAAAATTTATTATTTTTCACTGACAATAGAAATCAGCCAAGAAAAATAAATGTAGATCTTGCAAATACACAAGGTCTTATAAGCACCGCTACTTATTACACAGCAGAAGATCAAATATCTGTAGCTAAATATAATCCATATGATTGCATGCAATTGTATCAAGCAAGTGAATTAGCTGATGCTTTTGAAACTACAATGAAAGATGTGAGTTCTAAGTTTTTACCTAATGGTGGTGAAGCTAAATTTGTAAGCGCAATATCTACTACTAAAATAGTTGTAAGTGGTTTGGTTGGGGATATACAAGAATTCAGCGGCGGTACTGGTAGTGTTTACGGAGCAGGCTCTCCAGTTGGATACACAGATATTAGTTCTGGTAAAATAATAGTTATTTCCGGCGCGACTGTTTCTAGTGTAACTCCTTCCGGCAACCAATGGGAAATAGAAATAACAGGCGGTGTTTTTCCTGGAAGTCCAACATTAGGTACTACACAAAAAATTGTATTTAATCCTAATCCTTATTATGATCCTGATTTTCCAGGTGATCCAGATTATTTAGAAGATAAATTTGTAAGATTTAGTTATAGATTTAAATTTGACGATAACGAATATTCTGTTTTTGCTCCTTTTACGCAAATAGCTTTTATACCAAAGCAAGACGGATATTTTATGTATGTTAAAGAAAATACTAATAATATTCAAGAAAAAGATGATCAAGCTGATGCTTATAGAAGTACGGTTGTTTATTTTGTAGAAAACAAAGTAGATAGTATAAAACTTAGAATACCATTACCTTTTTTAAACTATGAACTACAAGACAGTTTAAAAGTAAATGAAATTGAAATATTATATAAAGAATCACAAGGCTTAGCTGTTAAAGCTGTTGATACTATAACAGTTGATCAAGTAAATGATAGCGCTGGTAATTTTACTGTAGATAGTAGTGCAACTGTTGGAAGCAAAACAGAATTTACAGTTAGTAATATAAAAGGTGGTGTGCCAGTTGGAGGTTTAATTGATGGATTAAATATTTCTGGTAAACCTAAGATTACTTCTTTTAAGCCTACAAATGCTAATAATGTTTCTTCAGGAGGAGTTATCGCTATAGATTTGTTAGAACCTAATGTAACAGATGGTACTGTTTTAACTGTAAATGATTCTTACTATTATGACTATGTTTATCAGTCTAAAAAGCCTTTCAAAACATTACCTGAAAATAATTTAACTAGAGTTTATGATAAAATTCCAGTTAGAGCTTTAGGTCAAGAGGTTGCTGGCAATAGAGTTATATATGCTAATTTTCAAAACAAGCATACACCTCCTCAGTCTTTAAATTATAATGTTTCTGTTTCTCAAAAATCAGATTTTAATATTAACTCGCAAATAACAAGCATAGATCCTTCTGGAGGATTTACACCGCCAGACGATAAAACACTAGATCTTGATACTACTATAGGCGCAGTTCCAAAAATAGGTGATTTTTTAAGTATTTCATCAGGTAGTGGTACAGTGCCTGCTGGCACTCAAGTTACTTCTGTTGTTGAAATAAAAACACCACCAGCTAAAATAAGAGTTACACTTAATAAATCAGTTTCTAATATATCTACAAGCACTGTATTAGTTTTTAGACAAGGAGGAAATGTAGAGAACAAAACAAGTTTAATAGAATATCCTAATAGTTCTTTAAAACAAAATAGAAATTATCAAGTAGGATTAGTTCTTTCTGATAGATATAGCAGAACGTCTAGCGTAATACTTTCTAATAGAAAAACTATAGGGTCAACAACAGGTTTTTTAAATGACACTGTTTATTCGCCTTATTTAGATGGATCTATAAACGATGCTAATTGGCCAGGAGATTCTTTAAAAATACAGTTTCATGACACTATAAAATCTTTTTTCAATAGAGCTTTAGGCACGCCTGGTTTATACAATGGAGATCCAGAAAGTGTCGATTATAATCCTTTAGGTTGGTATTCTTGGAAGGTTGTTGTAAAGCAAACAGAACAAGAATATTACAATGTATATTTACCAGGTATAATGGCTTCGTATCCAGAAGATACAACTTTAGAGCTTGGATCTACTTCTCATGCTGTTTTAATAAACGACAACATAAACAAAGTTCCTAGAGATTTAAATGAAGTTGGTCCACAACAAAGAAATTTTGCTAGTTCTGTTCAACTTTTTGGTAGAGTACAAAACACATCAGTTTCTATAAACACCAATGGCACTAACATAGGTGAAGCTAACGAACCATTTTATCCAGGCAAACTTACAGATACAGTTTCTTTAATTGCTACTGCATCTGACATGTTTGAATATAATCCTATTTTAGGAAAAGTTCCAAGGCCTAATTATTTTCCACAGTTTTATTCTGTAGAATCTAATCCTTTTATAGCTAGAATAAACACTGAAAGACAAATAGGTCAAAAATCAACCACAAATTATAATACGATTACAGCTACAATTGCTCAAAGCGCTACAACTAGCTTATTGAAACTACAAGATATTTCTGGCGGTAACGGTAATCCTCTTAATCATGGGATATTAGTTGGTGATCGTGTTTTAGGTAATAATTTTTCTAATGAAACCGTGGTTATAGGCACAGGTTTTACACCCGGCTCTGATAGAGGAAATTTTACTATAACCGCAGCAACTACATCTAATACTATATCTGTCAGCCCAGCGGTTCCAAGTACTGTTATTCCTGGAGATTTGGTTAATGGCCCTGGAGTACCAGCTGGAACTGCCGTAGTGAGTGTTAGCAGTTCTGATATAACATTAACCAATGTAGTAGATGTTTTAATCAATGCTGTTGTATCTATTGCTGCTGCAGATGCGCTGTCTATAGGCACTATAGATTCAAGTGGAACTCAAGCTCCTACTCCAGTAATAGTAGAAGTCGGCCAAACAGTAGTTGTTCAACCAGCCGCAAATCCTGGTTTACAATATTTAGCAGTATACGAAACAGAACCAGTAGAAAGCTTATTAGATATATACTGGGAAACTTCATCTTCAGGTTTAATATCTGATTTAAATAATTCTATAATAAACCCAGTTCAAGGAGGTGCTAGTTTAGCAAACGTAAATACTGCTCCTTTTACAGAAGCTTTAGCTGTAGAGGCTAATTTAGGTACATCAGCTGTTAGCGTTACTCAAGCACCTATAACTATATTAGATAACTTTGGATTTCCTGTAGATCCTAGTGATATTAATAGTTTTGTTTTAACTCACGTTATTAATCAAGTACAATTATTACCCGGATCAGAAGGAGTTTTAGGTAATCCTTATTTTGAACTTTTTCAAATCGGTTCGCTTAATCAGTTTGAGATTAGATTAGATGAAGGTTTTATTCCTGCAATATATTATGGAGAAGAAGACTCTAGCGCACCTTTTGCAGGTTCTCCTTATAGAAATTTTAATTTAACTCTTGTAGCTAATATAAATAATGTAAATAGCACTTTTAACGTACCTCTAAGTTTAGCTAATGTTAGTCCTACAATTGCTGAACCTCTTCCAGGTGCTCAAATTGTAAAATCAATAAGAGAGGAAAATATAGTTGATATAAAAGCTCAAAATGGAGCTGCTCAACCTGGTTTTCAATCTAGGTTTGCAGACGGAAGTTGCCAAATTACTGAAATAAGTGTAGCGTCTACGGGCGCGAATATTACTTCTAGTAATATGTTTACTGTAACGCAACAAGCTGTAACAGAAGGAGGTATAGGAACAGAAGGTTTTGCCAAGTGGACTGTGCAAAAAAATCCAAACATAGATGTACCTGCAGATATATTTAATTTAACTGTTCAAGTTCAAGACGCTGGAGGTGTTAACGATGCTGCTACTGTTAGTTTTTCTATAAACTACGGTGTTGTAGTTCAAAACATTGTTCAATACTCTTTCAAACAAACATTTAGCAGAGTAGATTGCGATGGAGGTTCTATAACTGACTTTTGGTATAATGATGTAACTATTTTTCAAGTAGGTTTTGGAGCTCCTATTGATTTACAAGGATTTTACGCTTATAATGGACCTTGGAGAAGTTCAACCGCATGGGTAAATCAGAATGTTATAAACAATGTGTATGTCGGGCCTAATAGTTATACCAATAATATTAGTTGGTTTAATAGTCAGTTTCCACAATCCTGTGCTAGCGGCCAAACATCTGGTTTTTTTACGCCTAGCTGTAATATTTTTGGAGCCGGGCAATTAGGACCAATTGTGTCAAGTGGTGGTAACCAAGGAGGCGGTGATGTTCCTAGTGATTTTAATGGATCAACTTCGATAGAGCAAGATGGTTATAACTTAATCATAAACACTACCGCTAGAAATACCCCAGTTGTAGATCTTCGCACTGAAACTAGCGGCACTTATACACTTTTATATCACGCAACTAGTGTAAATGATCTTTTACAAATGTGGAAAGATCAAAGATCGAGCGAAGCTATTCTCAGATTTGAATTTGAAAATGGTAAGTATGCTTCTGGATTAGGCTGGAGTAATACTATACAATCAGTCCAAGATCCAATTGACATTAGCGGAGGTCCTTACAATGCTAATCAATATGTTTTCACGTTAGTGTAAAATGTAATTTAAAAAAGTAATACGTAATAATTATAAAATGGCAGCTGTAATAGAAGTTAAATATTTTAATTCTTTTGTTTTAAACAAAACAAATACGGGCGCGAGTGGGTCTGCAGAGCCCATATGGAACGGTTCTAGAGGTATACCTTCTTCTATAGGAGGTTATCCAACTTTATCTTCTAGCGATGATAATAACTGGGCTATTGAAGAGTCTAGAATAAGAGGTGGTTATAATAATATATCAACAGATTACGGCTGCAAAGCATACTTAGTTGAAGAAGATCCTAACGCTTCTTTTAGAATAAACTCAATGATTTACTCTGGAATATTTAATTCTAGAACAGGTATAAATAATTCAAATGTTTTTTCAATAGCAGAAGATATTATAAAAAGTGCTGATCCTGCCAACGGTTCTATACAAAAACTTTACGCAGAAAATTCTAATTTAATTGTTTTTCAAGAACAAAAAGTAAGTAGAGCTTTAATAGACAAAGATGCTATATATAGCGCTGAAGGAGGAGGTGCGGTAACTAATTCTAACTTAGTTATTGGAACACTTCAGCCTTACCTTGGCGAATATGGTATAAGTAAAAATCCAGAAAGTTTTGCTGTATATGGCTACGATAAATATTTTTCAGATAAAAACAGTAATGCTATACTAAGACTTACCAACAATGGTATTATAGAAATATCTTCGTATGGCATGAAAGATTTTTTTAGAGATCAATTAAAAGATATAGGCCAAGACGGTTTAGTGTTAGGTGGATATGACGTTCATAATTCACAGTATACTGTTTCTTTACAAAAAAATCCTACTACACAACCTGGTACAGATAGCAAGACTTTAGCGTTTGATCCAAAAGTAAATGGTTGGCCTACGTTTTTTAGTTATAAACCTGAACAAGTTTTTAGCATACAAAATAAATTTTATTCTGTTAAATCTGGTGGATTATATCAGCATTATTTAGAATTTAACCAACAAACAGGCGCTAGAATAAGTAGAAATACGTTTTACAATGTTACAACTCCAAGTTCTATTAGTTTTGTTGTAAATTCTAATCCAGCAAATTCAAAAAACTTTTTAACTATTGGATACGAAGGAAGCAGTGGATGGCAAGTAGATACTTTTACCTCTGACTTTACAGGCACAACTGAGCCTTTACCTTCAAGCAGTTCTGCGCAGTGGAGCAAAAATTTTGATATAACAAATCCACCTAATATATTTAACAGCAAAAGTTCTGTACCTGCTGTAAGAAGTTATTACGAAGGAGAGTATGTTATAGTAGATTCAACCGCAGTAGCTTTAAATGCATCAACAACATCAGTAATAAGTATTGGATCTTTTTCTGCTGTGCCGGCTATTAATTCTATTGTTTCTGGCTCTGGCATACCAAACGATACCAAGGTTGTTTCTTATAATGGTACTAACAATCAAATAACTGTTAGTCAAAATGTAAATATAGCTGCAAATACTTTATTAGGTTTTAATTTAACAGTAGAAAGAGCAGATTATCAAACTGTTTTTGGAACTAATCAACCTAATTTTGAAAAATACTACTCTGGTTTTATTATAAAAGAAAATAAATATGTTTCTAATTTAAAAAACTATAGTTTAGCAAATGAAAAAGAAATAATATTTGGACAACAAGTTTCTGGAATAAAAGGTTTTTATTCTAACGTAACTATGTCTACAGACAAGCAAACTGATCCAGGCGGTGAAAAACAATTGTTTAACGCAAGTACCGTTTACCAATTTAATAATGGATATTAAAATATAAATATATGTTACCAGCAATAATAGGTGGAGCAGCAAGTGTAATAGGCGGTATTTTTGGCAATAGCGCCGCTAGAAAAGCTGCTGAAAGAGCACGTAAAGAAGCTAAAAGACTAGGTAAAAAGCTAGACGATTTAGTGGAAAATAGACAAGATATTATAAATCCTTATTCTGGTATTACTAGTACAGCGGATTATATATCAAATCCTATGGCTAACTTAAGCGTGGCTACTCAAGCAACAGAGCTTCAAATGGAGCAAACAGATATTGCGTTAGCTAACACTTTAGATACGATTAGAGCTACTGGGGCAAGTGCTGGTGGAGCAACTGCTTTAGCACAAGCCGCACTACAGTCTAAAAGAGGTATATCAGCTAGTATAGAAGCTCAAGAGGCGACAAACGAAAAATTAAGAGCGCAAGGAGAACAAACAGTTCAAAGCATGAAAATATCAGAAGTTCAAAGACTTCAACAAGCGGAAGTTGCTGGTAAACAATTTCAATTTAGCGTAAGAGAAGGAAGACAGCAACAAGAAATAGATAGAACAGCATCTTTAATGGCTCAAGCTCAAGCAGCAGCTGGTCAAGCTCAAGCTGACGCAACTTCAGCTATTACAGGTGCTATAGGTGGTATTGTTTCAATAGCTGGCGCTGCTATGAAACCAAATTAGATAAAACATGGAAGATAAAAATATAACTAACAACCTTTTAATAAAGCAATTTAAAGAAAGCGATTCTATTGCCTACAGTCGCAGCTTTATATCTCAGTCTTCTGATTATAATTTTAAAATATTAGACAATGCTTATGCTACTACTGCTCAAGAGTATGCTAAAATAAAAATGCTTATTAAAAATAACCAGTGTACTACTAGTAATTGTTATTATGAAAATGAAAAATTAAAGCAATTAGAGCAGGCTCCTGAAATTTCTATAAAGTTTTTACAAAATATAGTTGACGAGCTGTCTGTTACAAATACTAGTAACTACGATGTAAATAACAATTATTTATACACTGTTGCTAATTGTGTTATGACTGGTCAACCTGGTTTTTCAAAAACAGACGGTTACGAAGTTTATTTACAACTAGTCGACGACGGCAGTCAATCATTGTTTTTTATGGGCCCTATGTTTGAAAATCCTTTGATTATTAATAGCTCTGCTCTAGAATCATTGCTAGCTTCTGGAACTTCTCTTGTTGTAGAAACTCCAAACATTCAAGGTGAAATGACAAAGTTACTAGGTGAAGTAGGTTTATTTTCTTCTGAAAGTATTACTGAAGATGGTAAGTTAGTACCAGGTGCTACTATAAGCGAAGAGTTTGTTTTAAAAAACTCTGATGGATCTTATGATTATGAAATAGTAGATATAAGTGGTGGTAAGGGTAGAAACTTCTTGCAGTATGACATGAACAAAATTAAATTAAAAATAGATCCTTTTGTAAATGCAGAAGTGGCTGGACTTCTTAGCTCAGAGCAAAGCGCTGTAGCTGCTTGGAATGTCTATATAGGACAAGGCACAAGCGTAGATGAAGACGATCAAATGGTTCAAGACGCAAACGCTGGATCTAAAGCTTGGAGTTATGAAAAAGACTTACCACTAAAACAAGATAAAAAAGTATTATTTGAGAAAAAATATAAAGATTATTTTATGAATAATTATTTAAATCAATTTATAAAAAATCAATTTCCTACAGTAAAAGAAGACGCAGCTGTTTTTGACTTAGAAGAAGCTAGAACAGCAAAAGCAAATAAGTTTTTAGAAGATAATAATTTAAATTAAATTAAATGAACGCTTTACAAAATTATGTAAACTCTCTGGTTGGTATTCAAGAAACCGCTAAAATAGATTTAGTTAAGCAGTGGAAAGTAGACAACAACTGGGACGACAAAAAAAACGAATTAGTTGATATTAAAGTAGAAACTAATATTGATCCAACTGACCCACCAAAAGCAAAGAAAAAAGACCCCAAGACGAAGGAGGACCCGAGCTTGGAGTCAAATGGCAATACAGGGTCCGAATCTTTAAGTGGACTATCAGCATCACAATCTCCAGTAATAAAAAATTATCTAGCTAGAAAGAAAGCTAAAAAGAAATACGAAGAAAATATAAAACAAGTAGATTTCTTAATAGATGATTTAAATAAAACAGGAGATTTTAGTAAAATATATGCGTTTAATGAAGAAAATCCAGGATACGTAAATATAGACGCTATTAAAGAGTTTGAGAAAAAATATAATGATCACCAAGCAAAAGTTCAAAAAGAAAAAGAAAAATATACAACTGTAGTAGATTTTGGTGAAGTGTATGCTCCAGGTGATGGATATGAGTATAAATTTGAAATAAATGAAGATACTAATCAAATTGATTATTATGCCAAATCTACCAGTCAAAAAGATTTTACACTTGTTGATCCTAATTCTAGTGATGATGAAAAAAGAATACTAGGTTTATCTGTTGTAAATAAACTAGGTCATTTAGGTGGCGAGCTTCAGCAGCAATTGGAAGCTATATTAAAAGCAAATAGAATTAAATCTGAAAGATTAAAAGCAGACGTAGAAGCATATAATCAAGCATTAAAAGATCAAAAAAATACAATACAATTAGCGACAGAAGAAAATGTACTCGTTGACTATAATTATTTTATTAAAGATGTAGAGTTTAAAGTTAATAAATGGATCCTTGATAATACTGATGTTAAATTAAACTTAGAAGAACAAACGGCTTCTTATAGAAGTAAATTGACTTCCGAAAAGCAAAAAGCTATTAGAAAGGCTCAGCAAAATAAATTAAGAGGTTTGCCGTACGATGAAGATCTTCTTTCACAGCTAGAAACTCAAGCCTTAAGCGTTGTGAGTTTTGATGAAATAAAACCAAGTGTTGAAAAAGCTGTTAATGCTTTATATCCTAAAGAGTCTAGAGCTGATATCATGCGCATGTATGAAATAAAAAATGAGCTTCAGCAAAAAATAAACAGTCTTCCACCTAGCAATGTTACAGTAATGGTACCAGGAGGGGGCGTTATACAGCAAACACGTCAAGATCTTGAAAGAAATAAAATAAGAGATAAAAGGCTTGAAAAAATACTTAACAGTGATTTATATAAAGAACTATTAAATCTTAACTCTAAGTATGCACCAAAAGGAAAAAAAGTTCCTAAAAAACCTAGCGCCTCTGGATTTAATTTGCTTCCTGATGGGAATCAAAGTATAGGACTTTCTGGTACAGCCGGACAAGTGTTAACTCCTCAAATTACTGCTACTCCAGAAGCTATAGCTGAGTTTCAAAACAAATTAAAAATAGCTAGAGAAACTACACCCGATATAGTAGTAGGAGCAGGATCAGGTGAAATGCAGACAGAAAAAATTATATTTGATAGAGTTTTTGAGCAAACTGTAAAAGAAGATCCTTTTATAAAAGCAAAGTTGTACGAATTAAAAATTGCAGCAAGACCTTTATTAGAAGAAAAAAGAAAAGAATTAGCTAAAAAATACGATTTAGAAAATCAAGATGATTACAATAGAGCAATAGCAGAGCTTAATGAATATTCTAAGTTCTTAATTCAAGACAAGCTTTATAGTAGCGATGAGTTTAAAGAAAGGTTTCGCGAGCTATCTGTAGTTGCTTCTTCTGGTCAAATAGATATTTTAAAGCAACAAGGCAGAGAGAACGATCCTTTCTTTAAAGCAATGGACGAATTACGACAATACGGTCAAGCTGGAAAAATGATTGCAAATATTGAGTTTTTAGCTAAAGGTTTTAAAAGAGTTCAAGAAAATTTTAATGGTATACAGTTGTCACTAGCTGTAGGTAATACCGCTAGTTCTAAGAAAAAGAAACAAGCGCTTGAAGAAGCGGTTGAAGCTGGTGAAATAAGTCTAGAAGATAGATTTGTTGAAAGTAGTTTTTGGAAAAATCTTTGGGGTACCAATAAAGCTATGAACGTTAAAGAGCTTTTAGATTATTATGCTGATGAAATTGAAAAAAACAAACAAGATATAATAGTACAGCTTGATGATATTGACGCCGTTGGAGATGATCTAATGTTATACAACGAGGTAGACGAAGATGATTTATGGCTAACAAGAACAACTGGTCATTTAATGGAATCTGCACCATATATGCTTGCCGCGCTAGCAGGCACAGGCGCTTCTATGATACCAGGAGTAGCTCCAGCTGTAGTAACAACTATTAGTACTTTAGGCACAGGTTTCATGATGTTAGATTTTTATGGAGCTCAATGGTATTCTACTTTCTTAGAAGGGGCTGAAGCAGAGGCTAAAAGAAAAGGTATTAACTTAGAGCAAATACCTGAGCAGGAAAAAAGAGATTTTTTAATCAATGCTTTAGAAAGTGGCAAATACGACGCTAAAGCAGAATCGGCAGCTGCTGGTGTTCTAATGGGGTTAACTGAAAGATTTGGATTAAATAAAAGTTTTGCGGCTACAGCTAAAGGGTTAGGTCTTACTAAAAACGGAATATTTTCTTTAATTAAAGGTGAGTGGAAACAGATAGGTAAAAAGTTTATAAGATCTGGACTTTCTTTTGGAGAAAGTTATTTAAGTGAATTTGCTACAGAATTAAGCCAAACGGGAATTGATCAAGCTCAAAGAAGTTTTTCATTAGGTGTAAACAAAATGAACTTTAAGGAAATGTGGGAGTCTGGAACTATTGGAGGTAATGTTGCTTTACTTATGCCTGGCGCTGCTGCTGTTGGTACTCAAACATCTGTTGAAATAAGAAATACAGCTAGAAAATTAGCTGTTAATTTTGACTTTGGTAATTTTAGCACATCTAGTAAGGCTGTTAACAATTGGTTCATAATGGCTAAACAGGAGCTTACTAAGAAGTTTGATAACGGAAAAAACCCAGAGTACAGCAGATCAGATTTTGAAGCTGATATAGATGCTCTTAGCACAACTTATAATGCTAGACTTAAAATGCCTAGTAATGCTACACCTGAAATAAGAACACAGCTGCTAGATTTAATAACTGAAAAAAATCGTTTAGAAGCAGAGGTAAAAAGAATAGACGACAAAGATTTAGCTGCAAACGAAATTATAGATCTAAACATAACTAAAGCTAAAATACAGTCATTAGTTAAGCAAGAAAAAAACATACAAACTTTAACAAGTTCTAAAGCTAGACAAGCGGCTGTAAAAGTAGCAAAACAATTAGGCTACAAGTATGAAAACTTTCAAACTCAAGGTGCTGTTAATAACCGAGTTGAAGAGTTAATAGCAGAAGGAGCTAAACCTGGAAAAGCCACAGATTATGGGCAAGCTGTAGAGTTAGTAGATGGAAGTACTGTAGTGTTGATAAACGATAGAGCTGCTGCTCAAGACAATGTGTTTACAACAGATCAGCATGAAATATTACACCCTTTTCTTAAGCAAACATTTAAAAATAACCCTGACGCAGCTATAGCATTTGGTAAATCTTTAATGCAAGAGATTATAAGTAATCCTGATATTACCATAAGTCCAGAGTTTGAATCTCAATTTAATGAATACTTAAACGACAAGAACTATAGTGCTGCGAACACATGGGAAGAAGTTATACCTCTAGTTAGTGAAGCTTTAACAACTGGTGATATAAAAGTAAAAGGTAATTTAAATACAGCGCTTGCTAAAATAAAAGAATTTATACAAAAATTACTTGGTAGAGCTAAACAACCTTTAAAAATAAGATTTGATAAAGGATCTGATGTCCTTGCTTTTTTAAGAGACTACAATAAAACAATAGCTAAGGGCGAAGGATTAACAAAAGAACAATTAGAAATAGCTAAAAAAGGTGCAGAAGGAGCTTTAGTTACAGATGCCGAAGCTATTGCCGCGGCTGAAACAGGTGTTGCAGAGGTTGATGCTGCTCAAGAAATATTGACAGAACAAGACGCTAATAGAGAAAAAGAACAATCAAATGAAACTAAA
>MDTC01270165.1_pt1 | contig 15644 bp, 13 predicted proteins | sample 811181 | NCBI WGS metagenome assembly MDTC01 (sample SAMN05326644, study PRJNA326480) | marine metagenome | isolation source: seawater | place: Pacific Ocean: North | collected 2011
CCCTCAGATGGCCAATCTCCTGTTCTGACCCGCCATTGTGTTCATGGATCATTTTCTGAATTGTCAGCGCACACATGCGCCCTTGACAGCGACCCATACCGGCTCGGCAATAGCCCTTCAGCTGGTTTGGGCCAGACACGCCCAACGCGATGGCGGCGTCGACATCCGCTTTTGTCAGAGCTTCGCAGCGGCAAACGACCGTCTGACCCTCCCTTGGAACGCGCCAGTCATCTGGCGGTCTGAATAGACTGTCGAGAAACGGCCTGATCGCCGCCTGTCGCCATTTCAGGGCACACCACACAGGTGCCATGAACAACGGACTCCCCTTGACCCTCCCGATAATCCGCCGCGCCGCCAATCTGCCGGACGAAGCCGCTGCCGCAGCGCCCGCAATGCCCATACCGTCACCGGCGACGAAAATGCCATCAACGGAACTCTCGCCAAACATATCCGTCTGTGGGGTCCAGCATAGCTGGCGTTGATGCCATTCGTGTTGCAGATCTGTTGCCATTGCAAGGTTTACGTTGGGAACAACGCCCTGATGAATGAACACGTGTTCTGTCGGGATTTTTAGCTTACGTCTAGCAGCATCCTGGAAAGTTACCCCGTTTGCACTCTCTTCTCCGGAGATCACCACCGAAGTCGCGCCGATGTGATAATCCGTTTTTCGACGGATTGCGGCACGCCAGCCCAGGCCTTTTAAAAGCAGAATCGGTTGCATTAGAGCCGGTATTGCTAACAGGTAATGCACCGGGCGCATTCTTGCCGGCGCGGTATCGACCACCGCCTTCACTGTAAATCCAGCCTGCAAATACTGCCAGACTGTCAGGTAGAATAGCGGTCCCGAGCCCACAAACACCGCCCCATCCGCGCCAATTCCACTAGTTTTCAGCATCGTTTGTGCTGCCCCGACACTCATCACACCTGGCAAGGTCCAACCGGGAATGGGTGCTGGACGTTCCATTGCGCCGGTAGCAATCAGCACAGCCCCAGCCTTTACATTTTGTGCAATGCCCAGCCGACTGAAGAAAACCTGCTTGTCCGCGGTGATCTGCCACACTCGGCTTTCCGACAGCACTTTGGCGGGCTCATTTGCGAAGCCATCAATAAGCTTGGTTCCCGACCAGTAATCGTTCCCAAGAAATGCGCTTGCGTGAGGCCGTCCCCGGTTCCGCATGATATTCCGATAAACCTGCCCACCCGGGGCCGGCTGATCATCAAGAACAAGCGTGCTTAAATCATGGCGAGACGCCTCGATAGCGGCGGCAAGCCCTGCAGGGCCAGCGCCTATGATAACAAGATCGTAATGTGATGTGACGCTCATCACGCCGTCCTGTCCGATCTATTCATCGGCAGATAGAGCCTGACGCCATCTTCGGCATATATCTGGCAAGCCTGCTCGACACGTCCATCCTGAAGCGTGATCATGCAGTCGAAACAGACGCCCATCATGCAATAGGGGCCACGCAAGTTGCCGTTTGGGGCTCTGTGGACCGAGCTGAACCCCTCATTCAGAAGGACATTCGCAATGGGTTCGCCAGCTAATGCGTTGAAGGGTTTGTCGTCGATATAGATCGTGACTACGTCACTTTGCGGTTTAATCCGGCGAAACATCGAACCGCCTTTCAGTAAATTCATGCAGATTATGGGCCAGCTTCCCCGCGGCAATATCACCGGCGAGGTCTATGGCATGCGCTGCCGCCAATGTTACCCCGCTGTGACAGGTCACTGCGTAGGCTCCAGGATGCGTAGTAGATTGATCATAGACTGGATAGCCATCGGGCGACATCACCCGCAACGCACCCCAGCTGCGGATGATCTGCTGATGTTTTAGAGCGGGAATAGTCCGCTCGGCACGGCTTGCAATTTGCGCCATAACATCGGTGGTTGAGGAAATGTCAAAGCCGACTTCTTCCTTGCTGTCGCCGATCATGATGCTGCCCTCAGCGGTCTGACGCATTAGTGTCATAGGATGCCTGATCAACCTGTCGGTTTTCTGGGTGACCAGTATCTGACCTTTTTGCGGGCGCAGGGGTTGGCGCAGTCCAACGAGGGGGGCAAGTTTCCGGTTACCAAGTCCGGCAGATAGAACAACCCGTGGCGCGCGAAACAGGCCCTGCCTGCTGGTAAGGGTAAAAACGCCCTTCGCATGCGAAATGTCGTCGACCTTGGCATCGGAATATACTTGGCCACCATGGCGCAGGAACGCGTCGTGCAGGCTTTTCAGCAGAAAGAGCGGATTGACATGGCCATCAGATGGACACCATGAGCCTCCAACTACGTCTGGACCCAGGTTTGGCTGGAGTTCCAAAAGCGTCTGCCTGTCCATCATCTCGTAGATGAATCTGCCATTCTGGTGCGATCGCAACAGATCGAGCTTTTGCTTGCGGTCATCATATTCTTCTTGGCTGAGGCAGATATGAATGCCACCCTCCTGCTCAAGCCCCAGATCATGCCCGGTTGTATCCTGAAGCTCGTCACACAGGGTCGGCCACAATTCGGACGATCGCATGGTCCAGTCTGCGTAGGTGGAAAAACCAGCGCCCTTGCCCTGCACCCACACAAGTCCAAAATTCCCGCGCGCCGCTATAAAATCAGTGTCCGACGAGTCAAGAAGGGTACAGTCAAGGCCAAGCCTCACTAGACCGTAGGCAATGCTGAACCCCACCAGACCGCCGCCCACGATAATAATTCCGTTATTCTGTCCTATGTGAACCTGCCTGTCCGGTAAGGGTGAAGATCTATATCCAGCGTGCGGCCCATGACACAGTCGGCAATTATTCGACCTGTGCTTGGCGCCTGGCTCAAACCATAATGCGAGTGGCCAAAAGCCGCATATAGCCGATCGAGACCATGAATCCTGCCAATACAAGGCAAACTGTCAGGAAATGTAGGCCTCCGTCCCATCCAAGGCTCCGCATCTTCAAGGTTGATTCTTGGAAACAGGCTTTTCAGAGCCTTTCTGAACACGAAGGCACGTCGGTGATCCGGTGCGGCCTGAATGCCGGCAAATTCCGCCGTACCTGCCACTCGGACCCCGGTCGCCATCTGACTAGCAACACACATATGTTCCACATCCATTATTGAATTGTTGATCTCAATTCCGGGATTGCGACACACAAGGTGGTAACCACGTTCGGCTTCGAGCGGCAAATGGAGGCCAAACGGTTTCAGAAGAGACGCTGACCAGACGCCGGCAGCCAGGACGAGATGGGTGGCATCATGCTGTTTGTCCTCACAGATTGCAGTCCAGCCGCCCGCAGTGGAGGCGATGCGCTTTGTTTCAGACTGAACGAATCTGACACCGAATGATCTGGCCTTTTCAGCAATGGCCTTGCCGATAGCAGAAGGATTGAGCGCGCGACCCTGCTCATGGATCAAAATTGCAGCCTCATAGTCATGTGAAATATATGGTTCGCGTTCGCGCAACTCGTCTGCGCCAACGAGGCTCACCGGGACGTCCCGCATCTTCCTCATCCGCCATCCAAGTTGGTCGAGACTTGCCTGCTCAGCGTGCCTGTATACGAAGACATAAACTGAGTCCTTCACAAGATCGAGCGCGGGCGTATTCGCAAGCAGAGTGCGGTAATTCGTTGGAGAATTACGGCTTAATGCCATCATCGCATCACCAAAAGCATCTATGCGATCATGTCTACCAGCGGACAGGAATTTCAATGCCCAAGGTAAAAAAGCGGGGACATGGCGCGCTCGGACAAAGATAGGGCCTTCAGGGTCGAGAAGCCAACGGGGTATCTTGCGCCACAGACCCGGCACGGATTGCGGCACGCAACTCCAGGGCGAAATGACGCCTGCATTACCAAAACTCGTTTCTTCACAGGGCGGCTTGCGGTCAATCACGGTGACAGAAAGTCCACGCTCAGCCATTTGTAAGGCACAACAGACACCGACTATGCCAGCGCCAATCACAATCACTTCTCTATTATCTCTCCGTTTACCTATTGCGACCATCTTTTCAAAACCGTTTCAAAGGCTCCTGATTGCCCATTCTAACGACTACCTCAGGGCCACATGGCAATCTGACGCAGTCAGCCTTACCGATTCAGGCAACAGACCGAGACGCTGCATTTCGTCGGTACGAAATGATCTGGCTTGCCATTACCGGTGCTGCAAAAAGCGCCGCATACAGGGTTGAATTAACGGAAGGCGCGACGAGAAATATCCCTGCAATTCCAAAAAGGGCGCGGCTGGGGCCACTCATGTTCGACAGAAAATAACCTGCAACCGAAGCCGAAAGCAGAAATACGCCAAGCCCACATGTGATGACGGTATGAAGGAATTCCTGCCAAGTGAAGTAATCCTCAAGAACGATTAACATGGCAGGCGAATAAACGAAAACCATCGGCACAAGAAGTTTGCCAATTCCCAGTGAGAAGGCGGATAAGCCGGTCCTGAAAGGGTTCGACCCCGCAATTCCTGCAGCAGCATAAGCGGAGGCACAAACCGGCGGCGTAATCTCTGAAATTACGCCGTAGTACAAGACGAATAGGTGCGATGCTAGTGGTGGAATGCCTAGATTGGCCAACGCTGGTTGAGCCACCGTTGCTAGCATCACATAAAGAGCCGTTGTCGGAAGACCAGCGCCCATTAGAATACACGTCACGGCAATCAGGATGAGTGATATGAACAGGGTGATGTCATTCAGCGTGAAATCGGCAAAGGGGATCATTGAAAACAGTGGCAGGATGGATTCACCCATGCCCAGCGCGCTGTTTGTCACCATGAAGCCTAGGCGGAATCCGAGTCCCGTGGCATTAACCACGCCAACAACAATTCCGATCGCCGCACAAACCGCGCCAACAGACAACGCATACTTCACGCCCTGCGACGCGCCAGCAATCAAATCGCCAATGCCAATCCGATGGGCTGGGTTAATAAAGCCGACAACAAGCACTGCTGTGATGCCCCAGAAAGCCGCCATGTGCGGCGAATAGCCGGAAAACAGGACGTAGATCAACACAATCAGTGGGATCGCTGTCATCCAGCCACGCTTGATGACTTCTATAAATTGCGGGATCTGTTCCGCTGAAAGGCCTTTCAGCCCAAGCTTCTTTGCCTTGAAATGAACTATCGACATAACCCCGATATAGTGCATAGCAGCTGGTACAGCAGCAGCAATGACTACGGTGCTGTAGGGGATCTCGAGGAACTCAGCCAAAACAAACGCCGCCGCACCCATGATTGGTGGTGTAATCTGGCCACCAGCGCTGGCAGCCGCTTCGACGCCACCTGCGAAATGCCCGGGATAGCCACTTCTCTTCATGTTCGGGATTGTCAGCGATCCGGTTGAAACGGTATTTGCAATCGACGAACCTGAAATTGTGCCGAATAGTGCTGAAGAAACCACTGAAACCTTTGCTAGGCCACCTGTGTAACGCCCAGCAGCAACGGTGGCAAGATCAACGAAGAACTGGCCCAGACCAATACGCTGAGCAAGAACGCCGAACAGAACGAAATGGAAAACAACAGTCGATACAATCCATAGAGTGACACCGTAAATGCCAAGATCTGGAAAATACATGTTGTTTACAAAGAGCGACCAGCTAAGACCAGGATGTTTTAGAATCTGAATCGGAATATAGGGGCCCAGCACCGCATAGCCGATGAAGACTAGAATGATGATCGGAACAATAATGCCAATCGTCCGTCGAACAGCCTCTAAAAGCACGATGATCAAAAGGGTGCCGAAAACAACATCGATGGGTAGCGGGACACCCATCCTCAGTACTTGTTCAGGAATTGAATAGGAGAAGCCAAGAAAATTCAGATCAACACCATACCATGTCACCCCAACATAAAGGGATGACATTACGCCTATAATGATAAGCAGCCAGTCATAGAAAGGCACGCCGGCTAGCGGCCCATTTAAGTCTGATGATTGATCGAACCCTTTCAGCTTCTTGAATGCCGGGAACGAAATGAAAATGAGGATAATGACGCCCGACATGTGGGCGCCCATATGCCAGTAATCGACCGGCACGCCGATGCCGGCTGTGACATAATGATAGAGCGCAAAAAGAACACTGAACCAAAGAACAAATTTTGCCAGCCAACTGCCAATCGGGCGCGTCTTTAATGAATCATCATACCGACTCTCTAAAGAGAGGGCCCGTTCAAGACTGAACTTTTCCATTTGAGAAACCCCAAAAACACAAAAAATTAGGGGCGCCAACCTGGCGCCCCTATGTCTGCTTTACATCAATCCAGCTTCCTTGTAGAAGCGTTCAGCGCCCGGATGCAACGGGATCAGAACGCCCTTCAAAGCTGTTTCTGGGCGAATGGCCTTGCCTTTCGGATGTCCCTTATCGAGTAGCTTTCGGGTGTTATCGTTCCACAATGCCTTAGTGATTTCATAGATCATGTCTTCAGGCTGATCGATAGAGGTAATGAGTTGTCCGTTCACTGCCACGGTGTTGACGTCATACCCAATATTTTCATACACACCTGAGGCAATCACATCCTGTACGTAGTAAGGAATTATCCCGTTGATCGTCTTTTGTTCATCTGCAGAGAAGCTGTAAAGATCGAATCCCTTTGTCGAGCCAAGTTGGATCAGCGCTGACAGCGGTGTTCCAGCAGCATAGAAAAATGCATCGATTTGTCCATCAGCAAGACGCTGAGCACTCTGGCCAACGTTTAGTTCATACTCATTAGCTTTAATGCCGTAATGACCCAGAATCATCCGGACCGACACCTGCGTTCCCGAACCAGCGGCTGCAACACCAACCTTCATGCCGTTCAGATCTTTCAAGCTGTTAAGCTTCATTCCCTTCTTAAGGACGAGATGCATGCTTTCAGGGTACAGATTAGCAATAACCCGGATCTTATCCTTTTTGTTGTCAACAAACTTACCCTCGCCGTTGTAGCTCTGCACAACGGTTTGCGCACCAGCCAGACCGGCATCAAGCGATCCAGCTTGGATCGCATTTGCGTTAAACACGGATGCTGTCGTCGAAACCGCTATAGCAACGAGGCCCGGTACGCCGCAGCTTCCACCCTTGTCACATGGCCGCGAACCTGGCGGGTTGGAAATTGCATTCGCAATCAATCCACCAATCGGGTAATACGTTCCACCAGTGCCGCCGGTGCCAATTTTAAAGAACTTCATTTCTTGTGCCGACGCCGTGCCTGCAACGGCAAAGCTTGCCACCGCAAAGGCGGCTATGGCTTTCGCCCATCTTTTCATTTTCTTCTCCTATCTCAATAGAAAATATTTTGAAGATTTAAATGCTCTTGTCTCCGTACTCGTCTAACTCAACAGATCGCATTCAGAGCAAGGGTGTTCCAAACCATCATGAGTGAAGAAATTAAACTACTGACAGACTATTTATACAAATTATAAAGGTCGTCAGTTGACGAAAATTTTTCTGATCACCTAAGTTTTGGCTTCATCCCTTCGTGTGAAGCGACAAACCCGAGGCAAAATAAAATTCGTGTCTGAAGATCGGGTAACAAAATGGTCGTTAGACTGACTCAAGGTCCGCGTTTTTTGTCATAACCCGTGTCATACACTACTTTTTACCAAACACTTGGTAGCTGCGCGCACGTAGAATAAAGTCGCCACGATCCCGTATGAAAAAAAGTGCTGTTTCGTTAGACTTTGAGCGTTTCCAGCAATAATGCCAGCTGCGCACCATGCATGTCGCGGTCACGCAGGCTGCCCTGCGGATGCGGGCGTGGAAAGCTTAATTTCAGGACATTCAGCGTGGGCATCTCGAAGCGTTTGAGATGTGAGGGTTTAAGCTGCAGATGATCCGCCACCCGTTCGACCGACAATGCCGCCGCCACCCGCGCAAGCACGTCCGGACTGTCACAAAAGACATCAATGGTGATCCAAAACGGGCCTGCGTTCTTGGACCTAATTCGGCGCGCGACCTTGCGAAGTTCATCCATGGCCAACCTCGTCAACCTTTAGCCGGAACCCATCCATCGGGTCAGCCAGGCCCAGAACATGATTGAGCGCGAATTCATATATCGCACCACGGTCGGAATGCACCGGCGATACAGGAAAGGCAAATGTTGGCATCGGTTCATCATCGGTCAACGGGTAATGCAGAAGATGCGGGTTAATCACCGCGGCGATCTCGGTTGCCACCGTTTGCTCGTTGGCCGTGATCAGTAACATGACCCCCACCTCTACAGGCGATCCGCGATCCCGTTCGAGGCGGCCAAGAGCCGAATCCACCCCGATCAGACGAAACTCGATATCGTAGGCATCATCCTGCAGGCAGAGGGATGCTGAAATCAATCCCCGGCAATGCGCCAGCAACCTGTCTGCCCACTCAGCCACCGCCTGGACATAGCGGGGATCGCGTATCACCGCCAGCATCATTGTCTGATAACCGACAAGACGCGCACCTTCCAGCTTTACACTGTAATCCCTGGCAGCCACCCAGACGGCACCCTCGACCCTGACACTATCCTGCGCGGCCTCGGTATAGGTAGCCGCTGTCACATCAAGATGGCCGCCAGGCTCATGCAGTATCCAAGGGTCGCTGTTCTCATACAGCATATGCGCCGCCACCGATTGTGGCGTGCATTGCACCCCTTCGCCCATCGGCGTAACAGTAAACCCAGTCTCATCGAAACTCACCATGATTACCCCGCTGGCAGGACGGGTGGTGCAGAACGCCCCACATTCAGCTATTTTTGCGCCATGCCAAGCGGCGCCAGCATGCGCCCCACGCGCCAGCGGCAATGCGGCAATCGTCGCGGTGTCGGTAGCCCGCCCCGCCAGCACCACATCGGCGCCTGTATTGATAGCTGCCTGGATCTGTTCAGCCCCTGCAAGCGCAACTACGTTTGTCATATCCTCCAATGCGGCATCATCAATCGCCTGCGCAGGATGGAGCGGTGACAGACGGTCAGAATCACGCGCGCGGCGCAAAGTCTCAACTGGCACATCGCTATAGAGCCGAGCCACACGCAGGGTCTGACTAAGCTCGGCGGCCACTTCACAAGTGATTTCGAACATCCAGTCAACAGTGCTTGCGGTCCCACAGGTGCCACAGCTGCCAATGACCAGCGGCACACCAGCAGCGGCGCGCGCCTCAAGAAGCTGCCGCCATTCATCACGGCAGACCGCACGGCTGTATTTTGATGTGCCGGTACCAAGATAGAAGGGCCCGCTGTCGGTCGATCCGCCATCAATAGCAATAATGTCAGGACCGGCCGCAACACCGCGTACCAGCGCGTCAGTATCAAAGCCGAGACCCAACACGCCTGATGGGACCAGAACCCGAGTCTGCATTATCCCCGGTCCCGGTTGACATCATCATCCGCCGTCATCTGCACAGGTGTTTTCAGATAGCGACGCAAGAACAGCGGCAAGATGAATCCGGCCACAGCGGCTATCCAGAGCCCGATCGAGATCGGCGACGCGAAGAGATATGTCCAGTCACCATCCGACAGCACCATGGCACGGCGCAGGCTGACCTCCATATGACCACCAAGAAGGATGCCGAGAATAACCGGCACGGCCGGTATCGACAACTTGCGGAGCACATAGCCAAGAACGCCGAATCCGATCATTAGCAACAGGTCGAAATAGCTTCCTGACAACGAATAAATTCCAACGAAGGAGATCATCGTCACTCCGGGCAGTAGAACTGCCGCCGGCACCTGCAAGATCCGGCTAAACACACGCACCAGCGGCACGTTAAGGATCAGCAACACAACATTGGCGATTAGTAGAGAGGCAATAAGACCCCAAACCACTTCAGGTCTCTCGGTGAAAAGGAGTGGCCCGGGCGTGATGTTCAACGTCATTAGCAGCGCCAGCAATACCGCCGTCGTTCCCGACCCCGGCACGCCCAACGTCAGCATCGGGACTAACGCGCCGCCAGCCGCCGCATTGTTGCCAGCCTCCGGTGCAGTGATGCCTTTTGGCTCTCCTTTGCCAAATGTGCTCTTGTCGCGAGCGGTCGATTTCTCCAGCATATAGGCAAGGAAACTGCCAAGCGATGCACCGGCACCCGGCAGCAAACCGGCAACAAAACCGATGCCGGTGCCTCGCAACATTGTCCAGCCGCTATTAATAATATCACGCACTGGAATGCGGATTTTCTCAAGCTTCACGCCAATAGCGGAATCACGGCCATGGCTTTCGATGAATACAAACACCTCTGCCACCGCAAACAGACCGACTATGGCAACCAGAAAATCGACGCCGTCAAACAGATGCAGGCTGCCACCGGTGAAGCGTGTTAGGCCGGTCGATTTGTCGACCCCGATCATCGCGATGCCAAGTCCAAGGCAGACCGAGATCGCGGCCTTTGCCTGATTGTTCGAACCAAGCCCTCCAAGTGTGCAGAAGGCCAGAAGATAAAGTGCGAAATATTCCGCCGGACCAAACATAAAAGCCACTTGCGCCAGAATCGGCGCCAGAAGCATTAGTCCAATGGTGGCCAAAAATGCGCCGACAAATGAGGCCACGCCCGATAAGACCAATGCATCGCCCGCCCGCCCAGCCTTAGCCATCGGATAGCCGTCTAGCGTTGTCATCATCGCCGGTTCATCGCCGGGAATATTTAAAAGGATTGATGAAATTCGCCCACCATACATGGCGCCATAGTAGACCGCTGTCATCAGCACCAGCGAGTGCGTTGCGTCAAGCCCGAAGCTAAACGATATCGGGATTAAAATAGCGACGCCGTTAGACGGACCGAGCCCAGGCAGCGCGCCGATCATCGTACCCAAAATGCAACCAGCCACTGCCAGCGCCAGCGTTTCCGGCGACAGTGCGACGGAAAATCCGAGAGCAAGGTTGGCAAACAGATCCATATCCCTAACCCATCAACCAGCGAGGTAAGGCAAACAACCCAAGCCCCAGTGCATATTTAAAAATCAAAAATAATCCGCCTGCCAGCGCAAGCCCAGTGACAACGCTCTGACGTAATCGTGGCCTGATTTGGTAGGACAATGCCGCCGAAGCGATGGCGGTCGGCAAAAGAAAGCCGAGCGGCTTCAAAGAGTAGGCATAGGCCACCAGAATGACGGTCGCAATAGCCAGCCGCAGGAGCATCGCCGGACCCGGCCAAGCGGGCTCGGCATCAGGGCGCATTACCATCGTGGCACCGGCCAGGAAAGCGATAGCGGAAATCAGAAGAGGAAATGCCTTTGGACCCAGCGGATCAGCGAAAAAAGGCTCTTCAAGCTGACTGGCACTCGCCGCAAAGGCGAGTGCCAGAACAGCCACAATCAATCCGGTAATCCGGTCTGACATTACTTCATCACACCCAATTCAACCGACATGGCGCGAACTTCGCCAATCACACCGTCGACGTAAGACTGAAAGTCACCGCCTACCATGTTGAACGGGGCAAGGCCGTTGGCAACCATTGCTTCTTTCCATTCGGGCGAATCACCAACCTTACGAAGTGCATCGGTCCACTGCTTGTAAGACGCTTCGGACGCTCCTTTCGGGGTGTAAAGTCCACGCCAGTTCACGGCGATAACATCAATGCCCTGCTCGCGCGCCGTCGGTATGTCTTCAAAACCTGGGATCCTCTCTTCTGTGAAAGACGCCAAAACCCTCACATCGCCGGACTTGATAAAGCCAACAACGCCAGAAATGTCACCAGTCATCGCGCTGGTAAAACCACCAACGGTCTGGGTGATGGCGTCGGCGTCACCGTCGACACCGATATATTTCACCTTCTTGATGTCGGTGAAGCCCTTACGCTTCAGCGCCATCAACACCTTCAGGTGATCAAAGCCACCGGCGGCGGAACCGCCAGCAAAGGCATGTTTCGACGGATCGGCAATCACTGAGTCAAGAAGATCATTCAGGTTCTCGTGGGGCGAGTCCTTAGCCACCACAATCACGCCGGGGTCGGCACCGATAGCGCCAAGGAAGCGCACCTGATCCGATGTCATGCCAGAATAGGCGTTTTGCGCCAAACGTGTTGCCGTCGCGGTCGAGGCGGCGACAATCAGATTGTCGTCACTATTACGCTCGTTCACAACATGGGTGTAGGCGAGTCCACCACCGCCGCCAGCCATATTGGTGACTTGGATCGAACCGTCATAAGCACCGATGTCGGTCATGATTTTGGTAATGGACCGGCAGGTAAAGTCCCATCCACCCCCCGGATTAGCCGGTGCGATGCACTCGGCAGCAAATGACTGCGCGCTGAGCCCGGCACTGAAGGCAGCGGCAAGCGACAGTTTCAAAATGTGTTTCATGTCAAATCCTCCCATGAACAGTAAATAACCAAAACCCGATATGGGTTCTTTCTGTTCTTTACGACATTATCTTTCCTTACTAACCTGACAACATCCTGACACAGAGTAGCAGCGCCATGAAGGTACTTATTGTTGAAGATTCGCAAGATTTCGCGAAGTCGCTGAAGAATTTCTTCAGCCTTGACGGCCACACCAATGATCATGCCTGCACCCTTAATGAGGCAAGGGAATTCATCGATGTCTCGCACTATGACATAGTCCTGCTCGATATCATGCTGCCCGATGGTGATGGCCGCAGGTTCCTGAACGAGATGCGCTCCCACAATGACGATTCGCCAGTCATTGTGATGACCGCGCGCTCGGAAGTAACCGACCGGATCGATCTTCTTGATATCGGTGCTGACGATTATATTGTAAAACCCTTTGAATTCGCCGAACTTGAAGCACGCTGCCGAGCCGTCCTGCGGCGGCATAAGGGACAAAACCAGCTGCAACTGACGTTTGGTCAGGTTGTTCTGCAACCGCTTCTAGCAACACTTGAACATAGCGGTACGACACACGCACTTCGTAACCGCGAGCTTCGCCTTCTCGAGGTCTTCTTCAATTCTCCAGGCATCTACCTTACCAAGGAGCAGCTATCCGACCGGCTGTTCTCAATCTCGGAGTCGGTTACGGAAAACGCCATCGAGGTCTATGTCGGCCGGCTGCGAAAAAAACTCGCTGGGAGTGAGGCACGTATCGAGACCGTTCGCGGCATTGGATACAGGCTCATCTCAACATGACACGAGCCTCGCCAGTGCGGCTGTCGCTTCGCAACCGGTTGCTAGTGATCCTAGCCGTTCTGGTTGCCATTTTCTCACTAGTACTGTTCGTCTCCATGCGAACACTTACCGGCCAGGCTGTGAGCGCGGCTCAGGACGGCCTTCTGAAGGCAGCAGCGGTCAGCATTCTGGAAAAGGTCAGGATCAGTGATGGCGCCCTATTTTTTGATCTTCCCTATGACACATTTACGATCCTCGGTTCGATTGGCGAGGATCGCATATTCTATCGGATTGATGCCAATTCAAAATTTCTGACCGGCTATGAGGATCTTCCGATATCTGACACATATGGTGATGAAAGAACCCCTACTTTTTCGTCTATTGATTATCGGGGAGGGATATTGCGGCTAGCAGCAATCGAGAAACCCGTGCTTGTAGAAGGGAAGAGCATTCGCATCCGTGTGCTTATTGGGCAGACATCGAATTTTCAGGCCCAACTGCTTTCGCAACTAACAGAAAACCTACTGACCATCGTTTTGAGTTTCTGCCTGTTTGTCGGCCTTCTTGCGGTTCTGACAGTAAATTCGATGCTTAATCCCATCCGCGGGCTTGCGGACGCCGTTGGCAGACGCGGGCCTAATGACCTTCGCCAGGTGGACCATCCGACGCCACAGGAGCTGGAGCCGCTGTTGAACGCTCTAAATGATTTCATTTCGCGGCTTAACGGCGCTCTCAAACAGACTGAAATCTTCATTGCCGAAGCGGCGCATCATATCCGCACGCCGTTGGCAACGGTGAAGTCAGAAGGCGAACTCGCCCTGCGCAAGGCGCGGAAGCCAGAAAACCGAGCACATCTTCGCAATATCGTCAGATCGGTCGAACAGGCCAACCGGTCTGCGACACAACTTCTTGATCACGCCGTCGTCCTTTACCGGATGGAACAACCCGAACTGCGAACGGTCAAGCTGCTTCAATGCGTTAGCGACATGGTTTCAAGCTTTGCACCATCGGCCGAGCTGCGTGACATCGAAATTAAAGTGGAAAGCGACAATTCAGCGAGGTTGGAACTGTATCTGGACCAGACACTGCTCGAAACAGCATTGCGGAATCTTCTGGACAATGCGGTGAAATATTCTGAAGCCGAGACGACGATCTCCATTACCATAAAAGCCTTATCAGACAGATACAGGATTTCCGTTCGCAACCGGTCGGCAACTATGATCGAAATAGATACAGATCTGATGGTAAAGCGGTTCAGTCGCGGCGCCAACGCCACCAATGTGGTCGGATCGGGTCTCGGGCTCGCAATCGTGCGCGAAGTGATGTTGGCGCTTGGCGGCAAACTAGAGATAGATTTCGAGGACGGAGGGGTTTTATGCGCATCATTATCATTGTCGCTGCGCTGATCTTTTGGCACGCATCGGCGGCCAGCATGACAATCGAGCTGGAACGGCGTTTCGGTCCTGAGCTCGCGATAGAGGAATTTACCATCCTGTCTTCAACAGATATCGAGCTTTTCGCCCCGGTGATAGAGGAATATGTGGCGGAAAGGCCGAATATCGCGATCCATTATGTTCTGGCATCAAGCCACGATATATATTCAGAAATCGACACTGAACGGGCAGCGTATGATTTGGTCATTTCCTCTGCCATGGACCTGCAGATGAAGTTGGTCAATGATGGCCATGCCAGCAGCTTTGAAAGCCCTGTGACGGCGAGCCTGCCGGACTGGGCCAAATGGCGAGACCAGCTTTTTGGGTTTGCTGTGGAACCGATAGTTCTAGTTGTGTCGCGTCGCGATTTCGCCGCACTGCCGATGCCGATAAGCCGCCGCCATTTCCTAAGCATTATCAGGTCAAATTCAGCGATATTCCGTGATCGGCTGATGACCTATGATGTCAATATTTCCGGTACCGGATTTCTTTTTGCCACTCAGGATGCTCGGCAATCCGACACGTTCTGGCGGTTATCTGAAGTTATGGGGTCAATGGGAACCAGACTGTCCTGCTGTTCTGGAGAGATGCTAGCCCGTGTCGAAAGCGGCGAAATAGCCGCCGCCTATAATGTTGTCGGATCATATGCGCAGGCCCGCGCCGCGACGCATGGCAACATCAAGGTGGTGCATCTTGAGGATTACACAAACATTCTGCTTCGAACCGCCTTCATTCCCCACCGCAGCCAAAAATCCCAGCAGGCTGGCAAATTCCTCGACTTCCTGCTGAGCACTGAAGGCCAGGTTATCCTTGAAAAGCAGGGCGGTCTGCCCTCAATTTTTAACAGTTCGATTATCAAGATTACAAATGCAAAGCCGATTGGCCTGAACACCGGATTACTGGTCTATCTTGATACGTTGAAGCGGGAAAACTTCCTTCGTGAATGGAACGCTGCACTCGTTCAGTAACGCGCGCGACAGACCCAACAAGATCAATCGTTCCAAAGATCATTCTGGCGTCGCCGCTTTACCGTCAGGCAAGGGAAGGTCGGCACCTCGCATATATGGCAGGCAGTCGCGGCGATATTCGAGCAGCCAGGCTCCGGATAACAAAAAACCGCCATCCAGACGGATAGCGGCATTTGATAGGGCTTTTTTGGTTGCGGGGGCAGGATTTGAACCTGCGACCTTCAGGTTATGAGCCTGACGAGCTACCGGGCTGCTCCACCCCGCGCCAAGAAAACACC
>MDTC01014724.1_pt1 | contig 15643 bp, 14 predicted proteins | sample 811181 | NCBI WGS metagenome assembly MDTC01 (sample SAMN05326644, study PRJNA326480) | marine metagenome | isolation source: seawater | place: Pacific Ocean: North | collected 2011
AAACAAGCTGATATCCACATATGCCCCTGAAGATCTTGGCAAGGAATGGCAAGTTTCTGTACAGAAGGGTACAGTAGCATTTGGATCAGCGTACTACAACTGGGGGATGTCAATACCTTATATGCAGAAGAGTAACATTAACTTTAAGCAGATATTCGAATACTGTCACGATGACAATCAGAAAGAACTTGCAAAGCTCGCACCTGTACACACAGTTCTTCTGGATATGACAGTCGAAAAGCACCCCTCTCCCGTAGTTGCTCAGAGGTATAGAATACCAAATATCTGGCAAGGGGACTTAGACTCCGGTGTCGGCAAGGCAATGATGGAGTGTGATCCTGATGGCCCTCTATCTCTTATGATAACTAAGATATGGATGGATCCACATGCTGGTGAGGTAGCTGTTGGGAGGGTGTATTCCGGACGGATTAAGCACGGTGAATCTGTGTGGGCAATAGGATCGGCCAAGGCTGAGAGAGTTCAGCAGGTTGGTATGATGGTTGGAGGAGATAGAATCTCTACCTCAGAGGTGACATCAGGAAATATCGCCGCAATTACAGGGATTAGAAGTGCCGCGGCAGGAGTTACAATTGCAAGGGAGAAAGACGCTCCTCCGTTCGAAGCGATAAGGCATATTTCTGAACCCGTGGTCACAGTTGCGGTAGAACCGAAGTCAATGAAGGACCTGCCCAAGTTCATCGACGCACTCAGGGGGCTCGCGAAAGCGGACGCATCACTAGAGGTATCTACAAACCAAGAGACTGGTGAGGCTTTACTAGCCGGTATGGGTGAGTTGCATCTTGAAATTACTGTTTACAGACTAGAAGAAGAGCAGGGCATCAAAGTCAAGGTCAGTGAGCCAATCGTTGTTTACAGAGAATCTGTTCAATCTGATAACAAGGGAAGGCCATTTGAAGGAAAGTCTCCCAATAGACATAACAGATTCTATGTAGAGGCAGAGCCTCTCCCTGACATCGTCGTCGAGAAACTAAGGGCTGGTGAATTCAGAGATGGTACTGTCAGATCCAAAGATGCAAAGGAAATAGGAGATCAATTCGCCGAACTAGGCATGAACAAGGACTTGATGAGAAAGATTTACGCTATCAATGGAACAAACGTCCTTGTAAATGACACCAAGGGAATTCAGAATCTTCATGAGACTAGGGAGCTTATCATAGATGGATTCAATGATGTCTGCAAGAAGGGCCCAGTTGCTGATGAGCCTTTAATGGGAGTCATGGTAAGGCTTGTTGACGCCAAACTACACGAGGACGCCATCCACAGGGGACCAGCTCAAACTATTCCCGCTGTGAGAAACGCTGTCAAGGGAGCTTTCATGAGATCAAGACCTGTAATCTTCGAACCAATTCAGAAAATCCAGATAGACTCTCCCAACGACGTGATTGGCGGAGTTACCAGAGAAGTCTCCACAAGAAGGGGGATAATTGAGGACATGCCTGTCGAGGATGGAGTTACCAAGGTAATTGGTACGATTCCCGTTGCTGAGACATTCGGGTTCTCCAATGACATTAGGGCAGCGAGCCAAGGAAGAGCGATTTGGAATATGGAAAATGCAGGCTTCGTTCACCTGCCCCCTAATTTGTATGAGAAGGTTACAGCCGAGATCAGGGAAAGAAAGGGACTGAAGCCGGAGATTCCAGGTGAGACCCACTATCAGGATTAGTTCAATTAATCCTGACTAACTGGAAATCAGTCATTTCTCTTAGAATCATCAGCGATTCTGACTCTTCTAGTATGTCAAGGCACGAATGAGCCTTGGAGTGGTGATACATTGCCCTGTCTTTAGCATATTTTATTGAATCGTTATCATGCAATTCTTGAACGGCTTCAGCGAGTAAATCTGGGGAGCAATCTCCCGAGCCGTATGCCTTAGAGAAAGAAGGCAGATGATTTCCCGAGTCTAGAGCATGAATAGCAATCAGAGTTCTTTTTCCTTGCAAAATATCTGATCCTGCTGGCTTCCCAAGAGTTTCAGTATCCCCAGTGACATCAATGAGATCGTCCATTAGCTGGAAACATAGTCCCATGTTTAGGCCCCACTCAGCTAGAGACTTTACTACCTCTTCGGATGCTCCGGAAAGCTTTGCACCCGTCATTGCGCATGTCTCGAACATAGCTGAGGTCTTTCCAGCTATCATCTCTATGTACTCTTCTTCAGAGACCAAGTCTCTTTTCTCAAACTCCATATCAATCATCTGCCCTTCAGCAACTCTTCTAACCATCTCTCCAATAGACTTCACCAAGAACACTAGGTCATCTGAGGCAATATGCTCAGATTCAGCCAAAATCTCAAACGCCACAGCCAGCATTGCATCACCTGCATTTATAGCTGTAGCATCGTCATAAGCCACATGAACAGCGTCCAAACCCCTTCTGATTGGGTCCTGATCCATGATGTCATCATGTACTAGGGTAAAATTATGAATTATTTCTATAGACGCGCCTAGGGTATTGTGCCCGGGATTCGATCCACCTACTGCATCTCCTACAAGTTTAGGCATAATCGCCCTGAGCCTCTTTCCGCCTCCAGTGAATAGATGTTTCATTGCACCGTGTAATCTCTCTTGTTTAATCTTAGACAAACTAGAGAGAATCTCGTTCTCCACGACTTCTCTGTGTTCCTTTAAAGCTCCCATCAATGAGGAACCAGGTGAAACTTGCTGACCGTCTATTGAAACTTCTCCGAAAATAACGACCCCACTTCTTTTCTTAATATTATTAAAATTAGGATAATGTTCTGCACAAAACTCTCTCCAAAGTAGTCTAAACCATGGAGCCACAATTTCCTTTTCCCACTCACCAGAACCATCTATTATCTCTCCTATTCCTTCAGATCCTATCCATCTGTGGTTAGAAATCTCGTTCTCATTAGGAACAATCTCTAAGGAATCGACCTTTGTAATCAAAACATGATCTACTTCGTTCTCTAACCATTCTTCATTCCATCTGCACTTATACTGAAAAGAACCAAGATGGAAGAACTCCATAGAGTTTGCAATATCCTGATCTATTCCCAGCTCTTGGGGAAGCTTTCTCTTCGCCGCATTAATACAGCCCTGTATTGGGTCTCCATTCTCACCCTCAATGTCTAATGGATGGCTACAACAGCTATTTGCCCAAATTCCAGGAAACGTGATTTTATCACGAGACCTCTGTTGAATCAACAACCTATTTTCGGAATCAAAAATTAGGACACTAAATGCTCTGTGGAGCATATCTTCTTCTATGTGACAGGCCAATTTAGTCTCGGAACCAATCATATTATCCTTAAGATCAACTAGAATACAACGCTCAGCCATCATCTCTGCCTGCGAGTTATCATACCCAGAGAGAGCGTTTGCACCATCATCCATGACATTCCGAGAAACCCTCGACATATAACAGAATCCAATCATCCAAGTATTTTGGTACCAATGGTGGAGCCTCCATCTAGAAGCTGACTTATTCTTTCTGGATGATTTCCATTAATGAACCAAACTTCATCAACGCCTCTTGATATCTGTGAAGCCCTGTTCGCCTTCAACTCAATTCCTCCTGTTACATCCTGTTCGGAATTGTGCGAGGTCTCGATATGTTCCTCAGCACTCCAAATTGGCACGAGCCTTGATCCTTCTGTATTCGGTGGCATATCCATCATCCCATCTACATCTCCAAGTAGGAAGATAGAATGTGTTACCGAAGGTAATTCAAGTGATATCCTAGCCATTAAATCATCTCCCGAAAGTATGCCAAACTCTGCCTCTCCGCTGACCCTGACAACATCTCCAAAGGATACTGGAACGGTGTCTCTAGGTGTATTCTCGAAGATATCCAAGTCACCAACAAAGCTCTTTCCAGTTTCCATTGCCCATTCTGAAGGTGGAAAAACCGCAAATTTGACCCCAAAACTACTCAAAGAATCAGTCACATATTCACATAGCTCTGCCATGTCTGACCTAACTTTCAATACGGCATCACGTTGTTGCTCTGAAATTTCATCATCAATGCCCCCCGCTAAAGACCACTTCTTAGCAAGTAGATGTCCAAATGAACCGGCTCCGTGAATTAGTATTACCGAATGTCCATTAGCAATTATCTTCGAAATTTCACTACATATGGAGTCGATAACTCCCTTTTTGGCGGTTTTAAATGAGGATTTATCTGTGATAAGACCGCCTCCCAACTTCATTACCACCTTCGCGGCCATGCTGGTCTGAGGCACTGATTAGATTTGGGTTCTCCTATCATATTATTGAAAGGTTCATTTCTTATTGGGGTTTGGGAGATATATGTCCGACGCCGGGGAAATTGAAATCTTTCAGAGGTGGCTACAATCTAAGCTAGTTGCCACACAACATATCGAAGATCCCATTGAGAGGGATAGGAGAAGATCACATATCGAATCTGCGATATCAGAAGCAATATACTTTAGAGAGTCGTTAGAGAAATTAGAGTCTCTTGAATCCCCCTCTCCATTCATTGAGAGGAGCTCCTCAGTGAGGTCAATAGATACCAGGGACCATGCTGTCTCTACCAAGGATGGCAAGAAATGCGTCAAATGCTCCTCTGATTTAGTAGAAGATCTCAGTTTCTGTCCCATATGTGGAGAAGAGAATTAACTACTCTTCTTCATCCCACTTTGCTCTGGCCAGTTGGAACTCAGGGTCATCGTACGGTAGTATGCTCAAGTATTCTCCCGGCACTGATTCTACCAAGTAAACGGTAACTCCTGCATGCCATACCGTCTCCCCTGATGCGACCATGGATGCAGTATCCACCTCCAAAATTGAAGGACTGCTGTGGTGGACTTTACCAGCTTCGGCGGCCGATCTTACTGTGGCTGAAAGATGAACATGAGATCTTCCACTGGGGGTAATGCCCACCTCGAGAAGATTTTCTGCCTCTTCTGGAGAACAGGGATAGAACAGAGAGGGAGGTATGTTATCAGTCGGTAGATCCAACTCAATTTCTAGACTATGTCCATAGGTAGCTCTGATTACATTGCCTCTAATTTCGTATCTTCCCTTTGGGTCGGTCTCTGCAATTGCCCTAAAGTGATGAGGTCTCAACCAATGATATCTCCTCTCATTGGACCTTTTGAACTGCCTGATAATGTCCTTGATATCTATCCAGCCATTGATATCCATCTCCAAATCAAATTTCTCAGGAGCGTGCCTCAGAGCTAAAGCTAATCTTCTGGCCAGTGAATCTCTCTCATTCCCTCTCATGATGAACTTACCCTCGTCGTTGCACGCAGGACATAGATCATCATCCGCAAAATACTTGATACACCCGGGTTTGATACATTCTCTAATCATATTATCATCCCTCCCAGTTGAAGTCATCTCAAGAACCTCTCGGTCGGAGGCCTACATTGATTTAACCACCAAGCATTAATTTCCCTCTTCTGCCTCCAACACACGTGAGAGCTGTAATAGTCGATTGGATGAGGAGCCCTTTCCATCGATCACATAAGGGAAAGCTGTCACAAATTCGCCCGGATGAATTATTAGGCCAAGTCACCAAGTCATTGCTGGATAGGAATCCTATCAACCTAGACGAAATTGATGATATCATAGTAGGTTGTGCATACCCCGAAGGAGAACAGGGATACAATATTGGTAGACTACTTACATTTCTCGGCGGAATGCCAGACAAGGTCCCCGGGATGACCATCAATAGGCTATGCGGGTCATCAATGCAGGCTATACTTGTCGCCGCCTCAAACATTGAGAGTGGTTGGGGAGATTGCTTTCTGTGCGGAGGCATAGAGTCAATGAGTAGAATCAAGAGAAGGGGATTCAATTGGAGCCCGCACCCTCATCTTGAGAAAGTGTTTCCAGACGCTTACATTAATATGGGAATTACAGCAGAGAATGTAGCCGAGAAGTGGAATATTTCTAGATCTTCTCAAGAAGAATTTGCTCTAGATTCGCATATGAAATCAATCTATGCTAGGGACAACGGTTACTTCAAATCTGAGATTTGTCCTATAAATTCAGATGAGGGTGTAATAGATGAAGATGGTTGCTTAAGGAACACGTCCTTGGATGCAATGTCTAAACTAAACCCAGTATTCAAAAATAATGGTTCAGTGACAGCGGCCACATCATCGCCTTTGACAGATGGAGCGGTCTCTATGCTAGTCTGCAGCTCTGAATTTGCTGAAAAGAATGGATTGGAACCATTAGCAAGAATAGTCACCAGTGCCGTCACCGGATGCCCTCCAAACATGATGGGAATTGGACCTATATCATCGACTCAAAAAGCACTCGAACTTTCAGGATGGAATATCGACGATGTCGATGTTTTCGAAATCAATGAGGCCTTTTCCTCGCAAAGTATAGCTGTGATTAATGAATTGTCGATTGACTATCACAAGGTAAATATCGATGGAGGAGCCATTTCAATAGGTCATCCTCTTGGAGCTTCTGGTGCGAGAATTGTTGGAAAGGCCGCATCCATAATGGACAGAACCAATTCAGAGAGGGCATTAGCGACAATGTGTATAGGTGGAGGAATGGGCATCACAATCGTACTTGAAAGGCCTTAGAGAACGAGTCTGCCATCACATTCTGGACACTTATCCTCTTCGCTAAGTAGAGATGGTATTACAGCTAGGATACTGGAGCAATGGGGGCACATTGACATTACCTCCTCATCTGCCAGAACAGTATCTTTAGAGCTACTTATTCCCTCAAACCACCCTCTGAATGAAACGTTGTTGAGTGGTTTTACCCTTCTAACTGATGAAATACCAAGAAGTACATACAAGGCTCCGACAATAGCAGAGGGGCCCAATACCATTACTAGGAAACCTTCGAACATGAAACAAATTCCCAATGCGCCTAAGGAAATTGTGGATAAGAAGATGCCTGGGCTCTTACGAAGACGTAGTAGAACTGCACCTGTAATCGAAACAGGTAGCATGATCATACCGAATATCATTGGAAAGATGAAAAATATTGACCTGTCGTACGGCAAGCTAAAGATCACTAGAACTTGAACAATGGCCAGAATGATGAGTAAAAAGGATATATGTCGGGTTAAAGAAAGCATGCCCCGAGTCATAGTCTCAAACATTCGCGGGAGCGACGCACTCATGAATCACTCGGCAATCGGAAGCCATGGCCGGAGACACAGGCGTCAGCCAACTTAGCAATTCTCTGGTTGGTCGTAAGGTCTTGTTAGCAGTAACCGGAGGCATAGCTGCAGTAGAATCAATCAAACTTTGTCGAGAGCTCAGAAGACACGGTGCGCTTGTTTCCCCGATGATGACAAAGGAGGCTACGAAGGTAATTACTCCACTAGCTCTATCATGGGGTTCGAATAGTGATATCATATCTAATTGGGACTCTTCAATGTCGCAACTAGATGACTATGATGGAATCATTGTCGCCCCTGCAACTAGAAATACAATTTCTAAGCACCTGAATGGGATTATCGACTCTCCAGTGATGATGGCTCTTTCTGCAGCAAGAGGAAAAGGTACGCCATTAATTTTCGTTCCTTCTATGCATTCAGATCTTTTTGATGACCCAGTTACTAGTGAAATCCTTTCTCAGTTAACCTCAGAAGGATCACATGTCATTATCGACCATGAGAAGGAGGGAAAAATAAAGCAACCAAGCCATATCAGGATAGTCGCAGAATTCAGCAATATCCTAAATTCCGACCTTCCCAATAGAAAGAGAATAGCAATTACTCTGGGATCGAATATTGCACCCATAGATGATGTTCGTAGCATAATCAATCATTCTACAGGAACAACAGGTTGGTCAATATCAGAATACCTTTACAGAATGGGTCATGATGTTTTCTGCATAGCGGGTCGCACCCAATACTATCCCAATTTCAATCTACCAAAAGTAAAGTACACCGAGCACCCAATCGAAATGTTGGAAGAAGCAGTCAATATCTCCTCTTCATTTACGCCAGAAGTTTGGATTTTTTCGGCCGCAGTACTAGATTATGTCCCGAAGCCTTCCGAAGGTAAGATACCAAGCACCAAAGAAGAAATTCAAATTAAAATGGATCCTACTCAAAAGCACATTCCTGTAATATTAAACGCAACAGGTCAGTGTTATTCCATCGGATTCAAACTAGAAAGTAATATAGATTTGGAAAAACTACTTGAGAATGCTTCCTCACAGATATCCCGATATTCTTTGGATGCCGTTATCGCAAATAGGTTAGAGGACCTAAACAATCCTGAATCTCCAAGGGCCTGGATACTAGATTCCACGGGAAAAAGTTCAGAAATATCAGATCTTACTTCTCTTTGTGGGATAATCGAGTCATTAATAGCGAATTAACGGCACCATGATACGAATTATTCAAACCACCACCGCACACGGCGATACATGGGCAACCCTGGGAAGGCTAAGAGAGGAATTCCTCCAAAGTCTGAATTCAACTCCTGGTATCCATCTATCGTGGAGATAGCTGACCTAGTGGACAAAAGATATCCAATTAAGGGAATGGATGTTTGGAAGCCGTATGGCTTGAGGGCAATGTCACTTATCGACTCCCTTACGAGAAATCAGATGTCTATGACCGATCATCACGAACATAGGTTCCCTCTACTGGTGCCAGAAAATTTGTTGGATAAGGAGAACAAACTAGTATCTAGATTGAAGGCCGCCAGAGAAGCTGGAGTTGACCCATCAGAACTCAGAATGGATGAAGAAGATTCGGGCTTCAAGAAAGAGGTATACTGGGTAACCCATGGAGGAGAAAACGAGCTAGACTCTCCGATGTTTCTTAGACCGACTTCTGAGACTCCTATGTACACAATGTTCTCCCTATGGGTCAGAAGCCATACAGACCTCCCTTTGAAGACCTTTCAGATTGTCAATACTTTCCGCTACGAAACTAAACAGACTAGATCATTCATTAGAGTCAGGGAAATCCACTTTTTCGAGGCACACACCGTACATGCGGACGAGGAGGGAGCTACAGAACAGATCTCCGAGGATGCCAATATGGTCCAGAGTATTTTGCACGATCTCTGCCTCCCTAATCTAGTATCTAAAAGACCAATTTGGGACACGTTCCCTGGTGCTTGGTACACCATGGCCGCTGATGTTGTAATGCCCAATGGTAGGACCTTGCAGGTTGCTACATACCACCATTATCGTGATCAATGGGCAAAGGCATTCGATTTGAAGTATGAAGACTCAGACGGTGAAACTAAATTTTGCCACCAAACTACATTTGGTATGTCTGAGAGATTGTTGGGTTCTGTAGTGGGGATGCATGGAGATGATCAGGGACTGATAATGCCTCCTGCAATCGCCCCTTTCCAAGTAGTCCTTCTGCCCATCGCGGCACACGTTCGTGATGATGTGTTGAGCGAGATCTCCATAATTAATGAGCGTCTCAGAAAAATTGGTATCAGGACACACCTCGACGATAGAGATGTCAGGCCTGGCGTGAAACATTTTGACTGGGAGATCAAAGGTGTCCCGATTAGGTTAGAACTCGGGCCCCGAGATATTGACTCTGGTAGCTTCGTTATTACAGAGAGAACCGGCAAGAAGTACGAAGCTAAGCTAGCAAATCTGGAGGAATCCATAGTCACTGCATTGGATTCCGTTTCGAATGAACTCAGAGAGAGGGCAAATAAAGTATTCAATAGCCTGGTAGTTGAACTTCCAGATATCATCAAGTCGGAAGATGGCCATGATTTTTCATCTCCTCTAATTGATGGCATAGTTTACTCCTTTCCTTTCTGTGGGAACGACTCCGACGCTGAGGTCATCGAGAAGCTTTCTGGACTGACCATGCTAGGCGAATGCGTTGATAAATACTCAGAGCCTAGGAATTGCATAATTACCGGAAAACAAACTACGAACAAACATCACATGGCTAGAATGTACTAGGCTCTTTTTCTGGCTGTGATTAACAACAATCCTACAAACGTCATAATCAGAGCACCGTCTATTATGTCTCCTGTACCTGCCTCGCCCCATGCTTCTTTACTCTCCAAGTTTGAATATTCCGTCCAAATTAATCTTGTATTATCGTTACAATAAGTACTCTGCTCTCCAGATTCTGTAAGCACACTAATCACCTGCTCCCCGGAGCCATTAGACCACGCTACAGGAACGCCATCCTCAGATAATGTAGACAGGTATGAGTAAGGAGGATCTTCTATTATCCAATTAAATGAGGTGATTCGTGCAGATTCAGAAAGGTTCCATGCACTAATTCCTTCTTCGACCACCACACTAGATCCATTTTGAGAAACACTCCACTCAAGAACATACTCTGAGTAGTTGTTCAATCCATACATATTCCAAACAATATACAAAGTACCATTCTCGTTGAGATGAGAAGACGTGCTCATTTCAAGCTCCTGTATCGGCTCCTCCTCCGAACACAATGTGATAACCGAACCCAACCCAAAAGACACGTTGTAGGATGAAATAACCAGGCACAAAAACATGATCAGAGGGATGAATAAACGTCTTCTCTTAACCTTAATTTTTTGATTATTTCCCGATTCATGCGGACTTTCAGCATTAGGCATTTCAACTCCACCATTGCCGTTCAATGTCGTGATTCTAAGTTCTGGAGGCTTTACTGGGGGATCTACTCCCATGGTCTCCAAAGCTTCCCTTCCATAGATTCTTTCAGCCATGAAGTAGAGCTCTTCGTCACCACTGATTTCAGAAGGTTGTATCGAACCATCTAGAACTCCCTTTATTCTTTCAGAGGCATCCATAGAGTGCGGTCGCATAGATACTTCATGAATGAAACCCTATGAATGATTAAATTAATTACGATTCAGGACATTAATGATTCACACGAGTTAGCAATATCTCCGTATGTTATCCCCATAGATTCCATCAGCTCCTGAGGAGTCCCACTCTCGCCAAACCTATCAGATACTCCCACCATCCTCAGAGGGGTGCCACCACTGTATGAGAGATGCTCAGCAACGGCACCTCCCAATCCTCCAATGACTGAATGATCTTCAGCTGTTACCAGTCCCTTGCATTTTCCTGCTAGTTCGTCAATCAATTCTGTATCAAGTGGTTTGAGTGTATGCATGTCTACTACTGTGGCCTCTATGCCTTTGGAGGATAAGTATTCGGCGGCTTTCATCGACTCAGATACCATCACTCCACAGGAAATAATAGCCACGTCGCCTCCTTCTCTTAGAACCGAACCCTTTCCAATTTTCAAACTCTTACAGGTTTTTTGATCGTACATTCGGGGAGTTTTGTTCCTTGCCGTCCTTGTATATGATGGATTACCGTGATTAAGAAGCTGTACCGTCAGTTCTTCGGCCGATAGATCATCGCAAGGGTGCATTACTGTCATTCCAGGTATGGTCCTGTAGAGGGCTAAATCTTCTATTGATTGTGCGCTACTGCCATCTGTGCCGGTGTGGACGCCTCCATGACTTCCACACAAATGTACTATTAATCCCGGCCTGGCAACCCCGTTCCTGACTTGTTCGAAACCTCTCTCTGTGAAAATTGCGAATGTGCTGGCAAACGGAACTTTCCCAGATGATGCCATGCCGGAGGCTACTAGGACCATATTTTGCTCTGCAATACCCAGAGAAATTGTTCTCTCAGGATATAATTCTCTGAAATGACAAGATTTTGTAGACTTTCCAAGATCTGCTTCCAAGACAACCACTCTGGGATCTCTGGATAATCTTAGCAGAGCCGAACCATATCCGTCTCTGGATGCACCACCTGTGGAAGGGGCACTCATGACAACTCCTCCAATGACATACGCAACTCTTCATCATTGGGTGCCTTACCGTGAAATGATGGATTATTTTCCATAAATGATATTCCTTTTCCCTTGATTGTATGTGCTATAATTGCTGTTGGAGAAGTAATATTTTTCGATGACCACTCCAATGCAGAAACTACCTCTTCCATCGAGTGACCATCAATTTCTCTGACATCCCAACCGAAAGATGAGAGTTTCTTCGCAACATCTCCCACTTCCATTTGAACCTCAACAAAATCATCATTCTGTATTCGGTTCCTATCGACAATTAGATTCAATCTTCCGACTGAGTGGAAGTCTGCGGCCATCACGGCTTCCCAAAACTGCCCTTCCTGTATCTCCCCATCTCCGACCATGACCCAAATATCTCTATCACTGGAGTCCATCCTTGCTGCAAGAGCGCACCCAAGGCCAAAAGATAGCCCCATTCCTAAACTACCAGCAGAAAAATCAACTCCTTGAGTCCACTTCATATCTACATGTCCCTGACATACAGAGCCCATTTTTCTAAAAGACATCATATCTGCCTCAGAGATAAATCCAACTTCATGTAGTATCGAGTAAACAGCAGGGCTAGCATGGCCCTTGCTCATAACAAACCTATCCCTGTCTTCCCAATCAGGATCTTCTACATCAAATCGTAATTTATTTGCATATAGTGCTACCAAAATATCAATGGCAGAGAGCGATCCTCCAGGATGGCCTGCACCAGCAGAATGAATCATTCTGACTATGTGCCTCCTGCATTGACGGGCCAACTCCTCCAGCTGAATGTTGTCCATCACTGAAGTTCGGGTAACGGAATTCACATGCCTGCTAGAAAATCTAACTAATGATGCTTTCCGGAGTCGTCGCTTCACGATGGCAGACGAATTCTTATGATGTCGATACCCGACCAACAATCGTTACTATGACGCTCGACGCCGTAGCAGTTTCTAATTCGGACTGGAGAGCTGAGCTTTCAAGCATGGATATTCCTTTAGCAGTTTCCACAGACAATGTAACTCTAGAGTGCCTCGAGACGCTTATCTCAACAGGCCGTTTAACCTTCGATCAGGGTGTAAGACTGATGGTTAACCCGAATCTCAACTCAGTAACCTCATTGGCTGATATGGTGAAGAAAGCTAGGTTTCAGGATTTTGTGTTTTTCAATGATAATCTTCATGTTAACTCCACTAATGTATGTGTTTTGGCTTGTAGGTTTTGCGCATTCAGAAAGGGTCCAAGACATCCAGATGCATATTCGTTGAGCGTCAATGAGTATCTTGAGAGAGTCAGGCCCTACGCAACCAGGATAGATGAAGTTCACACAGTTGGCGGATTACATCCAACATGGACCGTTGCTGAATATTGTGAGCTGTTTTCAAATCTAAAGGATGAATTTCCACATATTCACATCAAAGCCCTAACTGCAGTCGAGATAAAGCATCTATCATCAAGGTCCTCTCTTTCCTTCTCTGAGACCCTATCTAGGCTTTCAGAGGCAGGTCTTAATTCACTACCGGGAGGAGGTGCAGAGATTCTTGTGGATAGTGTAAGAGATCGTATTTGTATGGGCAAGGAATCCTCAGATGAGTATCTGGAGATTCATGGGGTGGCTCATTCGTTAGGAATTCCTACCAACTGTACAATGCTGTTTGGTACTGTTGAATCTATAGAAGACAGAATCAACCATTTGTTGAGACTTAGAGAACAACAAGACGAATCATTAGGCTTTCAGTGTTTTGTCCCTTATCCATTTTTGCCGGATAAGACAAGACTGCCCGAAGCACAGCTCGCCACTGGGCAGGAGATAATACGCATGATTTCTGTCTCTAGGCTAATGCTGGACAATATACCACATATCAAGGCATATAGAATGAATATTGGCGATAAACTCGCGTCATATGCAATAAATTGTGGCGCAGACGATGTTGATGGAACAGTTGGTCATGAAGAAATAATGCATGAAGCCGGAAGTAAGACAAGCCTCACCACCAGCTCAGAACAATTAGCCAGAATGGTGGTCTCATCTGGTGCCATACCAGTAAAGAGAAACTCCACTTACTCACAATTCGAGATAGTCGATCCTCCGGAAGGAAAACCCTCCCATTTTCTCCCTGTCATCACAGTCGAGGTTCCTTAAATGAGTTGGAAGGACGTAATTGGCAGGGTATCTTTTTCTAACTGCGACCCTATTTTTGATGGAATTAGCCCTAAATGGACGATCCTCTCAGCACCACCAGCCTGGTTAACTGGCCATGTGATGAGAAGGGACTGTATCGCAGCCCCTATCCCATCCGCAGATTATGCTTCCAATAGTGGAAAACTAATGTTACTTCCGGATATAGGCATAGTCAGTAATGGCGAGGTTGGCTCTGTACTGCTTTTCGGCAATCGTCCGATAGAAAATATGAGGGATATTGCCCTACCAACTGACTCTTCAACCTCCAAGGTATTACTAAGTTGGATTATCAAGAATCGTGGTCTAGATCCGAAATTCATCGAGACTGGACCGGATATAAATATCATGTTAGAAAAATGCGATGGGGCTCTTCTTATTGGCGATAGAGCGATTTTAGCCTCTATTTCCCATCCAGAATTAGTGAAAATGGATCTAGGAGCCGAATGGACTAGAATTACAGGCCTACCAATGGTCTTTGGAGTGTTTGTAGCTAGAAGGGACTCCCCAGAAGATACTTTGAGGGAAGCGCATTCTGAAATGATTAAGCAAGTAGAGCTCTTTGAAAACGATCCAAAATGGAGAGCTTCTGTTATATCCCGAACATCTAAAAAACTTGGATTTCCAGAAAGAAGGGTTGAAGATTATTTTAGAGAGGAGGTAAGGAATAGAATGTCCCAAGATGATATTGACGGCCTCCTTTTATTCCTAAAAGAGGCATGTGGGATGTCTGAGCCCCCTGTCTGGCTCGAACCTCAATCTGAATAATTCAGCTTTCTGCTGGAAACCCATTCTAGTAGGTCTAGTGCTACTTCGCACGACTCTGCGACGACGATATCTTTGTCATCCTTGAATCTCTCTAAAACGCTCAAAGCTGTCCTATCGCCTATCGCCCCCAGAGCCTCCGCTGCCTCGTGTCTGACCATTACATCCTCTCCATAATCTTCCAGCCTATCAATTAAGTAAGGTACCGCTGCTGAATCTTGCATTTGGCCCATTACATATGCTATTTCATGTTTCAAAAGGGCCGATGATGATGAAAAGGCGGCCGCCAGAGCATCTACTGAATCATTTCCACCGATATTTCTGAGTGCAAACAGGGCCCTCATTCTCTGAAACATCTTTTCTTCTTCATCACATAAAGTTGCCCGAAGTCTAGAGACGTCATTAACAGTACTTGGTGGGGCGGGATCTACAGAATCAAATTCACTTACCTCAGGCCTCTTTTCATTCATGTTTATTCACCCGAACCAACGAAAACAATTGAATCTACATCCAAATTAGATCTGACCATACCTATTTCTTGACCCTTTCTGAGGAATAATCGTATAGCTTCTCTACCGTCGTCTCCATAGTCAAGGGTCCTTTTATTCACATACATACCGACGAATTCCTCGTTTGTTTCATCATCTATCCCTCTTCCCCATTCCTTGGCAAATTCCAATGCATCTTCAGGGTTTGAGAGTGAGTGCTCAATGCTATTTCTAACATCTTCTGTAATTTTCCCACACATTTCCAATCCTAGATCTTTCCTCACCACATTGCCTCCCAAAGGTAGAGGAAGACCAGTCTTCTCATTCCACCAAATTCCGAGGTCGAGAACAAGATTGACCCCCTCATCCTTCCAGGTTAGCTGTCCTTCATGAATAATGACTCCAACGTCGTACTCGCCACTCTTAACTGACGGCATAATTTCATCAAATGGCACCACCCTGTAGTCAACAT
>MDTC01041219.1_pt1 | contig 15642 bp, 6 predicted proteins | sample 811181 | NCBI WGS metagenome assembly MDTC01 (sample SAMN05326644, study PRJNA326480) | marine metagenome | isolation source: seawater | place: Pacific Ocean: North | collected 2011
GACCCACCCGTGACCACGACGTTTTCGAAAGCAGGGTTTAATTGATCGGTCACGATAATCGAGGTCGCCGGGGAGTCGCCAGTATTGGCCACCTCGACGACAAACTCGACCTGATCACCACCTTGAACGCTGCCGCCGTTGAGATCGATGAAGCTCTTGGTCAACGTGACGATAGGAGCCGAGTTGACCTGAAATTGGGTCGCATCTGCAGGAGCTACCGTCACAGGGTCGTCGCTCAAAACCGCTGCGCTCAGCCCTTGCCCTTGCAAGCTCACTTGTGTGGAGATCTGAGTGCCTTGCGCGATTACAGGCTTGAGCTTGGTGGTAAATGTCAGCACCAACTCCGGCGCATTGGCGACGATAGAGGCCAATGACCACGACACCGACCCACCGCTGAGGATGCCCCCATTCGAGGCGCTGACAAACTCCAAAGATGGATCTAGCGCCGCGCTGAGCGTTGCGCTGCTTACAGGGCCCTTGCCGGTGTTGCGGACCTTTAATGTGAAGGTGACGGTATCGCCGGGTTTGGGCTGGCCGCCCGCGGCAGCAGCGAGCGAAAATGTGCTGATGACCGGTTTGGCTTCGACCTGAGCGGCGGTTGAGACCGGTACTGTGCCCTTGAGCTCTGGTCCGTCAATGAGCGCCTCGTTGGTAATCGTCGTGCCGTCGCTGACGTTTGCCGAGACCTTGGCGTCGAAGGTTAAGATTCGTTTGCCACCGTTGGCCAAGACGCTGGGAACCGTCCAAGTCACCGCGTTGGTCGTCGCGTTGAACGAGCCCCCGAGGCTGACATTGTTCACTTGTTCGAGACCGGTTGGAACCGGGTCTGTCACCGTCAACGTGCCAGAGGGAAGTTTGCCGTTGTTGTTGATGACGATGGTGTAGCGCACGGTGTCGCCCGGCTCGAGCACGCCGCCGTTGAGATCGCTGATGGTCTTGGTTGAATTCGTCACATCTGGACCACCGGTAACCGTAAATGTACCTGTCTTGACGACAATCGGCGGCGATCCATCCGTTGGGCTCAAGGTCGCCGCGTTGCTAAAAGAAGTGCCTGCCTGGACTGAAGCGAGGATCTTGGTCTTGAAGGTCAGCGCCTTGGTTTGACCGGCTTTCACCAACACATTGCTGGCGATGATGATGCCGCCGGCGCTCTGGATTTCTGGATCGGTGCTGCTGATAAACTCTAAGGGTGCAGGAAGCGGATCCGATACGTTCACAGTGACGTCGCCGAGCCCACTGTTGACGATCGTAATCGAAAACTGCATCTCGTCGCCGGCTGAAAGCGGCGTCGCCGGTGAAAGGTCTAGGCCCTCTTTGCTCGATTGCTTTAGGTCAGCAAGAGCGCTGACCGAAAAGACCGTGAGGTCTTGAGCGCCAGCTTGGTTCGGGTCGTCGCTTTGGTAGACTTTTGTACCGACCGTGACCGCTGCTTGCGCGTTGACTTTGTAGCCGTTGAGGGGCTTGGCGCCGAGCGCTTGTAAGTCTGTCGCGGACTTTAATTTGGCTGTAATCGTCACCGAAACTTTGGAACCAGCCCCCAGCTGAAGGTTGGTGATTCTCGCCACTCCGGTTTTGTTGGCGCCACCGGTGGTCGAGCTCTGGTCTGTACCGCCGGCCGGCGCAACCACTGACACGAGGTTGACCTCTGCGGGCATGCTGAGCAGCACTTCGTCGACCACCAAAGGTCCGCCAGAAGCGTTCTCTAAGGACAGCGTGTAGGTGAAGGTTCCTCCTGGCTGTACTGTAGCGCTGCTGGCTACCAAGATTGGTGTCGCCAGGGTTGGGGCGACGATTTTCACGACCGTTTGATTGGTGTCGACTAGGTCTTGAAAGGTCGAAACATCGCCCTTGTAGGTGTAGTTCAGCTTTCCGGTCGACAAGACCTCTGGAACACCCGGCGCCGCTTTGACTTTGACCTTGAACTGTACCTTTCGGCTTGAGTTTCCGCCGGTCGATGAGGTCACATTGCCAAGGCTTAAGCCCGTCGAGATGGCGCTGGTGCCGCCGACATCCGGTATGGTCTTGCCGTCGACCAAGGTCGTGCCCGGCACGTAATCAGTACCAGGAGGCGGAAACGAGTCCAATGACAGCAAGGTCGGACTCGCATCCAACTGCCCGCTGTTGAGCAGGTCGACGGTGTAGGTCAGTGTGTCACCTGGAGCCGCGTCTCCGGCGTTGACGGTGTATTTGGTGATCGGATTTTTGTAGTTCGGAGCCAGCCGGTTGACCTCAACAACCGTGTAGCCATACATGACGAGCTCACCGTAGCCGTTGAATACGCCGGGCTGATTATTTGTTAGGTCTCCGTCACCAGAGGAGACCAAGATTGTTGCTGAGGTGTCTTTGGGCTTAACCAACTGCGAGATATCGAAGCGATCCAGATCAACGCTGGTCTCCGGCGTACTGTTAAAGATGTTGTTGGCGTCGCTGTTGCCGGCCCCACCAGTGAGCTTGGTACCGTTAACGGCAATGTAGTCATAACAAGTTCCACAGGGTGTGCTGTCGCAGCTACTCGATGACTGGATGGGTTCACCGAGATGCTTGTCTCCCTCCATCGCGTAGTACATCAGGTCGGCTTGAGGTGGGTCCCCGACGAAAAAGTTGTTGATAGGAATCGTGATCTGACCGGTCGAGTTGAGCTGCTCATCGAGCAACACAAAACCATCCCAGAGAAAGATGTCTCGCTGGACAGACTCGCTGAATTTCGTGTCGTAAATGATCAAGAGCGACCACGAGGCGTGGCGTCCCTGACAAAAAGGATCGTTGGGCTGGCAGCAGACCGTCTCTTGAGCCCCTGGGCAGGCGTTTTGGTTGGCTTTCAAGCCGTTACATTGTGTCGTGATCTGGGCAACTTTCGCGTTGACGCTACCGACCGTATACGAGCCGTTCCAGGAGCTGTTGCCAGGGTGGGCTGAGAGTAGGGTTGTGACGTCTTTACGGCAATAAAAGTGTTTGCCTGCAGCCGGGTTGGTCGTCGGTGACGAGCGCAAAATACAGTTGTCAGCGGTCAGCGAACTGCTAAAGCCATCGGTGAACTGCAAGCTCGCTGTCTGATCGGCAAACTCTCCACCGATTGGCCCTGGTGCTGAGCCTGCCCAAAACAGATAGGCCTTCTTGATCACCGCATCCGCGGGAATTTTCTCTAGAGTTTGTACGGTATCGGATGATTGCGCGAGCAGTTTGTCGTTGAAGCGATAGTCGGTGAAGTTGGTGACTAAGCTCGCGCCCAATTGAACGGCTTTGCCGTATACGCGCCACGTGTCGGGGTTTGATGGATAAGTGCCAGTCACCACCGCGCCACCGATAGCTGGCACCAGCAGCACACACAGACTCAACGCAATTGTCCAAACGCGGCACCAATGCGACAAAGCTAAGACTAAGCGTCGGCTGTCCCAAATCGAGCCATAGACGTGAACTGGCGTGTTAGTGGAGGGTCTTGGCAACTCGGCTATCCTCCCACGCATCATGCGCTACTTGGGGTTAAAGAGTCGGATCGACTGGTTGATCTTCAATCCGGCTCCATCACTGGAGGCGCCTCCCATAAGAAGCACTTTACCGGTTGACAGCGTCACCGCCGAGCCATATGCGAATCCAGATTTCGTCAGTGTGTTACCGACGCTCTCCTGACTGACCTTTCTACTGACCGGATCATAACTGAGAACCTCGCCGCTTGCTACGGTCTTGCCAGCGTTATCGAATCCGCCTGCGATCACGACTTGCCCTCGTTGTGCTCCAACGGTGGCCCAGTTCATCAAAGGAGCGCCTCTTGCTGCGATTAGCGAGGGAGAGTCAATCCAGGTTCCCGTCTCAATATCAAAGACGTCGATGCGGTCGCTGACTTGAGTTTTGGCTGAGTCCAAGAAGCCACCCACAACATAGACGACATTGTAGCCGGGCTCAGTGCCCGTGCTCGTGATGCGCGTCGCACGATGGACGTAGGCTGCCGCTGGCATGGTCCGCCCGACGCCGCCGTTGAGTTGACGAAGCAAGGGCTGCCACTGCGTCTCAATGTAACCCGGTTGGGTTTTGAGTGAGGCACACACAGACGCGCTGTCTGGGCCTTTGTGACACGTTGCCCCTACGCAGCAGGTAACTTTGGTGTTGCCTTTGGAGGACACGTTGCTGAAGGAGTCATACTGCAACACCTCAAAGTCATTGAGGGGGCCGCTGGCATTTTCACCTCCGATCAGCATGAGGTAACCGCCATCTTTTTCTGGCAGACGCACCGTTGTGTGGTTCCAACGTGGCTTGCTCAATTGACCAGCTAAGAGTCGTCCTTGATTGGGCTCCCAAATCTCCCATGTCGCTGATGCCTCGGCTTGAGGACCTTTGCCACCAGCGATCATGAAGTAGTTCGCGTTGTCGAAAAGGCGCGTAATGGTGTGGTTCGCACGGGGAAACTGCAGATGTGCATTGGCAGAGGGTGAGGAGCGTACTTGCTTGGTGTCGACATCGAAAAACTCCATCAACCCAGTGACCTCAGGCGTACCGTCCTTGTCGACATATCCACCTGAAAACACGACTGTGCCGTCGTATCCCATCGCTGAGGCCATAAACGCTCGTTTGGTGCTCAAGCCGGTCTGAAAGGTAGCGCTTACATCGCTCAGTTGACGGGTCTCCACATCATAGCGCAGCAGGTTGCTTTTGAAGTTGTTCCAACTGTTCGGTGAGTGGGGGTCGCTCGCACCAGGCTTGGCATCAGCGCCGCCGGCGACCATAACGCCGTTGTCAGCTGTCGCGACGATCGCTGCGCCCACGCGGCCATCGGTCAAAGACTCTTGCTTCGCCTCACTGATCGCGCTGCTGAACCAGTTGGTCTTGGTTACATAAGCGCGCGCTAAGAAGGTCTCAACAGCCTGCACGTCCTTGGGGACACTGCGACCCCGACCGCGGACAGGAAAGCTCGGAAAACCGTTGACATCCTTACTATAGAGTTCGACACGGAGCTGCCGGCCAAAGCCATAAGGAACGGCTGGCAACGACAAATCGATCGGTGCATTCGGGGTGTATGGTTTGACCACTTGGAAGCTGTCATCGTTGATGTCCGGTCCTTCAGCCACCAGTGCGATAAAGCACGTCAGGCACTCGCCGGTAGTCGAGTCCACTTCGGCGAATGGGCTCTCGGAGGTGGGCCCGGTGATGACAAGGGCCAAGCCTTGTTTCGGAGCGTCAATCGACGGCGAGCAGCCAAGCGCACAGAGCGCGGCTACACTGCAGATAAAAATCGTCTTCATTGAGTTCATACACACGTCCTGAAGTCTACGGCTTCACCAAGGCGTCGACCTTGAAGTTTGGTGAAGGTTCGGGCTCTTGCGTCGCGATAATGATCGCGGTGGTGGCTCCAGCGGCAATCACCCCCCCCAATACGGCCCAGAACCACGGCTTTTTCACCAACGAAGGTTCGTCGCTCGTGTCTTTGTTGAGCAGGTTCTTGTAGGGGTCCATCACTGGCTTGACCACCGGCTTGGCCGGTTGTGCTTGCGGTTGAACGACCGGTGAGGTTATCGCTGGTTTGGATGTGGGGTTCGCCGGTGTTGGCTTAACCACAGGGCTAGGCGTCGATGAAGGCGCCGTCCTCGCTGGGGTAGTCATAGCAGGCGGCGCGGCAACCAGCGCCCGACGAGACGGACCAGTGCTCGGGTGTCCGTAGATGGCGGGCCTGACCTTGACGACTTTGTCCTTTGGAAACTTTTGAATCGCTTGGCGGATGTGTCCTTCGGCTTCGAGGATTTTGAGCTGCATATTGCCGAGATTGGCGTCGAACTTGACCAAAGAAAGTGCCACGAATTTTCGAATTCGCTGATCAAACAAAAACAGATGCAGCCCAATCTGAGAGCCTGCCTTACCGATGACTCCATAGAGCAAATAACGCGCCCGGATTTGCCGTGCGTACATGAAGCTAAAGTTACGAACCAAGCGGGTGTGAAAGTTGCCTGTATTCGCGAAGGGCAGAATATCGGCAGGCTTGACCGCGAGCGTGATGTTGTCTGCTGGATCCTCTCTCATCGAGAGTTTGGCGTCGACCTTGACCTCACGGCCGCGAATTTGAATGACCTGACCCCAAGGCTTGGCTTTGGGGTGGCGGACCTGCACGTAGTGCGTGCCCATGTATAGGTCTTTCCCAACCACTGGAGGTGGGCCTAGGAGCACGCCATCGACGTATACTTCTGCTCCCTTGCTCGCGCAGGTGACACTAACGGAGCCTTTCGGACGTTTTTCCAGACGTTTGCGCGCATGAATGAGCGACTGTTGGAGCGTCTTTTCGCCTCGATTGGCCACATAGGTGGGCTGCAGCGTAAGTGCTTTTTTCAAGAGCGCGACAGCAGTCCCCGGTTTGTTGGCCAGCAGGGCGGCTGCAGCCGAACGACCGTAGGCGTCGACCAGTTGGGTGAAGTCGACTAACTCCACGTAGTTGCGCTCGTAGCGTTTGATCACGGTCTTGAGGAGCTTTATCACCACGCGCGGATCTTTTTTCTCCTGCAGCATGGTTCGCGCGGTCAATCGGCCTTGATCGGCTTTTTCAAGCGCTCGAACCGCAGGAGAGTCAGGTCGACTGGCTTGATTTTTCTTATTTCGGCGACGTTGCGGCCGACCTGTTCTGACGACCTCGGAGGGAGTCAAACCGACCACACTGCCTGCGGTGATCATGGCGCGCAGGTACTCTTCGATGCGAGCACCAACCAACGCTCCGATGCCGTCGCGTTTTGCTAGTGGCATCAAAGCGAGTTCGTCTCGCTCTTTGGCTTGCGCTGCCGCTTCAGGCACAAAGCTTGGCAGTTGACCTGTGATGGGCAGCGTGACGCTGCTCGCCACGAAGCTCGCCAGAACGACGCTGGCTAGCAGTCTCCGGGGGATGGATCGGCTACGTTTCACGTAAGACCTCCTGTGAGGGCATTCGGGGCAATGGCGCGGATTTGCTAGGGCTCCGAGACCGTGGCTCCACCCCGCGCGGCGCGCGGGTATACCAGAAAATCTCAAAAATGGGAGGGGAAAGAGCATGTGAGCGACGATTGGATCGCCTAGAGCCAAGTATCGACTGGTCTCTCTCGGTCCAACGCCTTTACAGCGAGTTGGGAGGTTACTTAGTTGACGAGGGTTTACGCCGTGCTTTGACGGCAATCCCTGTGGGTACCAAGACCGCACTACGGACTCGAGCACGCCGCGCTGAAGTTTGCAGATCAAACATGGTCGAAGAGCCGCCGTCGAGGTTCAATGCACCATGCAACCCCAGGCCATTTTGCTCTTTTGGCCTCGCTAGAAAATCCGCGAAGTTCCCTAGACCGATCACGCCTGACGTAATGACCAAGTAGATTTGACCTTCATTATCGAAGCCGATGGCCGTGCGCCTCGCGAGCCCAGGCTTAAACTCTAGGGGTTTCCCGTCGACCACCAGTCGCGGACCGCACTCGGCAGCAAAGTCGAGATCTTTGGGCGCTTGGTACGCTTTGGCGTGTTGGATCTCGGCGCCTCGAGCCGAAAGCGTAAAGACTCCATGATCGACACGGCGGAGCGGGCTTTTTTGTTGGCCTTCGCTGACCATGAGCCCTAGGGGGCGGTACTCGGGGTCAAAGTAGATTCCGTTGACCGCTGCCACGGCGTTGGCTGCTTCACGAAAGCCCGCCGCATCGCTGAGTTTACGCTTCGTTTGTTTGGCGTCGACGTGCACCAAGCTCCAGCGCTTCGGATCTAAGCTCAGCACGTGAGTCAAAACTGCCGGACCTTTGCCAAATCGTGGTGTCACGCTGCCGTAACTTAGCCCAGGCGACAGTTCATGCAGCGCCAATCGATCTCTGGATGTTGTCTGCTCGCAGCTGATCGCACCGGTCACCAGCGCACACAGAGTCACCGCGGTAAGAGCGCGTCGACATGGAGAGCTGAACGCTTGCGATGAGGTGTGCGTCTGCTTCACGTGGAGTCGATTAGAGCAGGCTTAAGATGGTGTTCTTCAGCGGGGTCGCGTCCTCTTCAGGTTTGAATCCCGTGTGTGCGTAGACAATCTTACCTGACTTGTCGATCAGGAAGCTAGCCGGCATCGAATACACCATCATTTTCCCCATCAACACAGACTCCGGGTCGGTAATGATGGGGAAGTTCGCCTCATATTTTTTTGCAAATTCAAGGCTCGGCTCCGGTGAGCTGTCGACTCCAATGCCGATGATTTGCAGGCCTTTGGCTTTGAGCTCTTCTTGATAGCGAACCAAGTAAGGGAACTCTTTTTTACAGGGGCCACACCACGAGGCGAAGTAGTTCACTAGGGTGACCTTGCCTTTGAATTTACGGGTATCGATGTTCGTGCCATCGCTCGCCTTGGCGGTGAAAACCGGCATGTTCTGCCCCTTCATGGTCTCCAAGACACGCTTGAGATTCGACGCAGCTACCTTGCTCGAGCGGACGTTTGTATCCGCACAACAACGGAATCCCGTGGTGTGATTTCGGCGTCCAATGCCAGCTGAGAAGGCTCGCTGGTTACAAGCGGCACGCTCGGTGCTCGAGCCGTGTCCGCCCATCAGCGTCGCTTTGTCCTTGCTGGCTCCAACCCATTCGCTGATGTTGCCAGCCATGTCGAACAGAGCGCTCGATGTGCGGCATTCTTTTTTGCTGCCGGTCGCGATGGCTTTTCCTTGGTACTTGTCGCCTTGGTCGTGACAGGTCCCGGCGCTGTAAAATTTGCCGTATGGATACATGGAGCCTTCAACGGCATCGTCGCCAAACATGCCGTTGTTGTTGTTGTCTACAGCCGGTTGTCCAGCGCATGCTGTCACCCACTCTTGTTCGGTACACAGGCGTTTGCCGGATTTTTCACAAGCCGATTTTGCGTCGAGCCACGACACGCGCGCGGGTTTGACCCCTGGCATACTCACTGCACGACCGTTTTTGCCCACGCTGCCCTCGTAGGGATCCATGTAAAAGGTCTTACCGTCTGCGTTCGCGACCTTGATCATGGTCGTTCCGTCGGACACAGCCGCCATGGTTTTGGGTTTCGCTGCGACAACGGCGCCGCCAGAGGCCGCTGCTTTGAGGGCCTCATCGATGTGGTATTTAAAGATAGCCTTCGAGCCTGAACCCGTGATTAAGCGGCCGTTGATGTAGGTTCTAGGCGTTCCCCAGATCCCTGCTTTGTAGGCCACCTTGATGTCGTCTTTGATTGCCTGGTGAGTTTTGGGGTCCTTCATGCATAGACGGAATTTCGTCATATTTAGACCCATCTCCTGGGCGTACTTGTCTAGGTGAAACTCCGACAGCGCCTGTTGGTTGGCGTACATTTTGTCGTGCATCTCCCAGAACTTGCCCTGGATACCTGCGCAGCGCCCGGCCCATGAGGACTCGCACGCATTGGGGTGTTTGTCATATCCAGACATCTGCGGATTGCATCGCACGTTCATGGGGAAGTTTTTCATCACAAAGCGCACCGATTTGCCTTTGTACTCCTGCATCACTGGGTCGAGTGTCAACGCAAGGTAACGGCAGTACGAGCACTGGAAGTCAGCGACTTTAATGACCGTGACCTTGGCGTCTTTGGGACCGTGAAAGAACTCACAGTCCTCATCAATCGGCCACTGAACCTCAGTCCAACCGTCTTCTTTGGTCTTCTTGCCGCCGATTCGGACGCTACTGGCGTCAATCGTCGGGCCGTCTGCGCAGTCGCCACCCTTGGGGGTCGGGAGAGCTTGCGCTGTGGATCCGGCCGCCGGCTCGGCGGCTGCAGCCGCTGCAGCTGCTCCCGCAGGCGGCTCGGCTCGCGAGCTTCCGCCACCCGAGGGGGCAATGCCAGCTTTCGCGTTTTTAAGGGCTTGTGCTTCCATGGATTGGAGCCATTGATTGGTGCCGATGTACGAGGCCATTCCAACGACTAACAACACCGTAAAGGCCTGCGACACCGGAGCCTTGAAACCAACTAGCGCCTCAATGCTCTGGCTGATGGCGGCGCCGACGCTCTTTGGTCCCTGACCAATGGCGATGGCGGCACTTGCGATTGCGACCACGTACAGACTGATGCAGTACAAGCAGAGAAAGCCGATTTTTTCGACCATGATGTAGCCCATGTACATCGCGTCGAGCACGGTCAGGACGGCCAAAAAGCTCACGCCGGCGAGCGCGTAGCGACCACTTTGCCGCGTCTGCTCATCACTCGACCCCGTCCCTTTGATGCCAATCCACGTCAAGAACGCCATCACTGCATAGGTCGGAATCGCCCAAAACGCACTCGGCATCCCGAACATGGTGCTGTACTGAGATGTGTTGACCGCGTCACAGTTGAGCTTGCCACCAAAGTTGCAACTCGTCGCCGTCGCGAGCCCCGATTGTAGGGCGAGCTTGTTTCGGACCAGAAACACTGCCATGCCCAGACCGAACACCAAGACTGCTAACAGCACGTAGAGCAGCTTTGGGTTTGATGGGAGCCCATCATGCTGCTTTGAACCGATGGCTTGTGCCTCGCTCATGTCTCCTCCTACCGGCGCGCCCCCTCATTGGTTGCGCCTGTACTGATATCAGATGTGCTCTCACCATGATTGATATGCGTTTTGCTCCGCGCGTCAATCTGCTCGTTAGACGCAGCAGTTTATGCGCCTTCGCTCGGAGCGCAAGGTTCCGCGATTATCTCCAGCACGGAAGCTGCCAACCCCTGAACTTTAACAGGCATTCCCATCACGCTCACTTCAGGCCGTCAAAGTGAGTCCGAGGCTCATGGCCTCGCCGCCGCCCCGTTTTTTTTATCCACAGGTCAATTTATCGCGTTTTTAAAACCCGTTTTAATATTTAATAAGTCAATAAAGTTAAATTGTTAATTGAATGTTGCGCGAGGGGTTGATTTGCCCTCTATCCACATTCTTCAGGATTTCGATCTGTTGCAAGGCACCAGTTGACCGAGGCTCGTGAAGCCTTCTATCAGATTAGGTAGACCCTGACCTGCGTACCCTACAACCCGCGTTTGATCTCATGCACCAAGGACCTTTGATCGGCCTCCAGCCTCGTCGTCGACGCATCGACCAGCGCCCCAAGCGCATGTTTATGGTGATTTTAATCGCGGCTGGTGGATACCTTTGGGTGACCGAGATCGGCAGCGATCTGGATCGTTCTGATTACCAACGGTCGTCAAAAATGGGTGCGAAATCCGCTGCTCGTGGTCTCGTCCCAGGTGGGCCCGGCCCGGCGAAGGTTCCGGCCCAACAACTGCCAGTGATCGACGACAGTCCAGTGGCATCGGTCGATGAAGTTCGAAGGACTTTGCTTGCGACGGCGCGCGATCATGAAGCCCGTCGTGTCATCCCGACCCTTGGCTCGGTGATGTCGATTGACGCCATCAAAGGCAACAGCGCCGACCTAATCGAGCGATCCATGCATCATCTTGGCTTTGCGATTCGCACGGCGATTATGCTCCATCGCTTCCAGAGTCCGAGGGCCTATGGGCTCAAGCGTCGTCCGCAGGCTACTGAACTTGAGCGTCGAAAGGCTTTGTCTTACCCGAATCTCAAGATTTTTTTCGAGCGCTTTGCCCAGCAATTGCCGAGGTCGTATCAAAGCGATGCGCCCGATACATACCAAGCTGGTGATTTGGTCTATCTCAAGACATTCACAAAGAAGGCAGTCAAACTCTTCGCGATCGTCGGTGACAAAACTTCCGATAAAGGCATTCGATGCCTGTTCACTCTCGATCCCCGAGATCGCTACGCGCGCTCTGATCGGCCGCTGTCGGATTATCAGATCCTCGGTCACTATCGCTTTGGTGCTCGGGAACTTCGCGCCGTAAAGCGCACTCTCCCGATCGCGCCTGGCCGCAAAACTCCCAGCCGCACCCTCTGATTGGCTCGCGAAATCCCTTGAACGACAATCGAAATCAGCTCCCAGAGGTTTGGACACCGACTCAGTGCAATCAATTGATTAAAGGCCGCCTGCGTGACCTGACATATGTACAAATTCGCGGTGAGGTCAGCGGAGCACGAGCTTCCCGCGGGCACCTGTATTTTGATCTGAAGGACTCCGGTAGCAAGATTCGCTGTACTGTTTGGCGATCAACCTTGTCGCGTCTGTCTATCAGGCCCAGCGATGGCCTAGAGGTGATTTGCGAGGGAGCGATTGATTTGTGGGTACCTGGGGGCACCTACGCACTGAACGTACGCGCCGTACGCCGCTCGGGGCTCGGTCAACGTCACCTTCGCTTGCAGCAACTAACACAACAGCTGCGCTCCGAGGGAGCCTTGGAGGCAAGTCGTCGTAGAGCTCTCCCTCGATTTCCTAAAGTTGTGGGCTTGGTCACCGCTCCAGGCAGTGCCGCGTTGCGTGACATGCTACGGACCATTCACGACCGATTTCCTGTTCGAATCGTGCTCTCACCGACTCGGGTTCAGGGTGCCGGTGCGTCAGAACAAATCGCTCAAGCATTGCAGCGACTCGATCGTTCGGGACTCTGTGATGTCATCATTGTCGGTCGCGGTGGTGGCAGCCAAGAGGATCTATGGGCCTTCAATGAAGAGCCGGTTGCGAGAGCAATTTTGGCGAGTCAGACCCCGATAGTCAGCGCAGTTGGCCATGAAAGTGATACGCTTTTATCTGATCACGTCGCCGACAAAAGGGCACCAACTCCGACGGCTGCTGCCGAACTCACAGTGCCCTCTTTTGACGATCTCATGGCCCGCTTGAGAGAGTTGAGGCGACGAGTTGTGCTCAAGACGCGATCGCGTCTGATCGCCGAGCGCAAACAACTCACCGCTCAGTCTCATCGGGTCCTTTCCATTGAAGGCCATGTGGCTCGTACACGGCTTCGAGCGGATCACCTCTACAACCGTCTTGCACACGCTCAGAGACAGGCTATCCGAAGGCGTCTCCAAGGTCTCCAAAGATACCAAAGAGCGCTGTCGAGACTACATCCAGTTCGCCAACTGCTCGACAAAAGGCGACGTTCAATCGAGATCAATTCGAGGCTATTGGCCGCTCTGCAAGCCCAGCTCAGGGTACGGAGCGCTCAATCGCTGAGCGCTGAGCAGGCTTTGCATCGAGCTGCGGGCACGCTCGTCATCCCCGTGAGGCAACGACTGACGCGTTTGGTTGCTAAGCTCGAAGCGCTCAATCCGAGCGCGGCTTTGGCTCGGGGCTACAGCATCATCCGCGACATCGACTCATCGCGTCTCATCACCGACGCGGCAGACCTTCGAAAAGGGCAAGGGCTTGCCGTGACCTTCGCTTCAGGGCGGGCTGTCGTTAGTGTACAGCACGTCGATTCGACCGATTCAATCGAGGGTCGCTGAGGTCAGACTCGAACCCACGGTCAGCGTGTGCATCGTCCCAGCGCCCTGATCGATGACCCACAACGAACTCAGGCCAAGTCCGCTTTGTACGGCCACTGGACTTGCGCCCACCGAAGCCACGACCGGAGTAAATCCTCTGCTGATCGCATAGTTCCATGTGGCTTCGCGAATCGAAGGCAACAACGTGATGGGAGCGCCTGGCGCCTCAGCAGGAACACAGCCTGGCATCAATGTTGCGCTCCAGAGCAGGTTTTCAAAGCCTTCGCTGGCTTGACCTGCTCCGTAGGCGCTGACTTCAAATTCACTGAGCTGCTCTGGTTTCATCGGACACTCAATGTTCGCGGCATCAGCACCGCTCTTCAACTGAGGCTCACCGATACGAGCCGCCTGATTTAGGTCACGATTGTCCCACGGAGCGCATAGTTGGCCGCGTTGCCCTCTTCGCGAGAGTAGACCTGTTGTAGAGCCTGTAACCAGCCATCCATTGGCCCGGACCTCATAGCGTACGGAGCGCTGTGGATAGCACTGCGGCGCAAAACCATCGATCGTGGCTCCTGGCTCATAATTGACTTGATTGTCGCTGGTCACAGGCACATCCACCCGTCCGCTTGGCTTGCTGATCCGAATGTGTTGTGGCCCGACCTCGATGATTTCATATCGGATCGCCTTGTTGTGCTGCGATACGCAGCCGCTCGACGCTCCCTCAATGATCACAAGATCGCCAGGGACCACACCCAAGCCACAAAAATTTGCGCTGGGATCGAGCAAGATATCTTTGTTCATCAAGCGGCCACTGGTGCGTTTTGTGCCAGGAATGGTGCCTTGTGCTCGAATTTTCCAAAGCTCGCTGCGATGTTCATTGACCGCTGTAGACATCGACCAGCCGAAGTAACTGACCTCGCTGTCCGCATTGGTTTGTAGGTTTAAGGTGCCAAAATGTGCGTAACGCTCTGGAGCTTGGATTCCCAGATCTACGATAGCGTCGTCAACCAGTAGGCTCGGTCGCTGTGCAGTGGTTACCTTTTGGGTGGCTGAAGGCAACAAACCGATCGATCTCAGCGTTGAGGGTTGTCCAGATTCGTTATCAGCAAAGAGCGTTAGATACATCAGCCCACCTAGCCTCGTCGTCACCGCCATTGCGTCTTGACCTTTGAGGGTCACGGGTGCCAGCGCCAAAGGTGGCGAACCAAGTCTGATCCCTCGAAGATCGCCGTCTGAGTCCAGTGTGGATGGACGCGCGAAGTCGTCATTTTGACTGGGATTCAGTAGACGTTGACTCTTGGCATCGATCACGAAAATCGCTTGCTTTGACTGGTCGGTGACGACCACCAATGAGCCCTGAAAGGACGCGGCGATTGCGCTCGCTGGCGAGCGATCAGGACCAACTTCACTAGGGGTCAACCGGTTGAAGCAGTGCTTGTCTGCGAGGTCTGTAAAGCCGTCGCCGTCATTGTCAATCCCGTCATCACAAGCAGGTCGCTTTTCACCGTCAGACTGCAGGTCATCACAGCCCGAGTCCGCGAGGTCCGTGAAGCCGTCGCCGTCGTTATCGATCCCATCGCCACAGTTGCCGATGACGCTTGGATCCAAGGGTACACGTTCGCCCTGTGGGTCGTTCGTGCATTGTGGGTCCTGGGTATCGGTCATTCCGTCGTCATCATTGTCGATTCCGTCGGCACAAGCGGGCGCATCGAAGCGTTCTGAACTACTACCGTAGCCAAAGCACCCCGGATCTGCTGGATAGTCCGTGAGGCCATCGCCGTCGTTGTCAATGCCGTCGCGACAATGGTCTTCGGTGGGCGTTACTGCACAACCAAAGTCGACCGCGTCGGTTTGGCCGTCTCCGTCATTATCCAAGCCATCTGAACAACGCGACCCGACCTCTGGGTCACCTTCCACGGGATCGTTGGGACCGTCACAGCCACTATCGTCCCGATCGACAAGTCCATCGCCATCGTTGTCGATCCCGTCATTACAAGCGTCACGCAGTGAAATTCTCTTGATCACCGCGTCGTCTTGCAGGCTCACGATTGTCACGTGAGGATGGTCGCGATGCGCCACATACAAAGCGCCTTGTGCAGCGGCCAAGCCGAACGGACTTCCGCCCACCTCGATTGCCACGGCTTTGGGAGCTTGCTCGTCCATCTCGAGGCGCCAAACGCGCCCATTGTCAGGATCGGACAAGTACAGGCGTCGAGTTGGCGAAGCGAGCGAGAGTAGATCAACCGGCAGAAAATCCAGCGAGACTCGCTCCAGACTCTCTGGACTCAGTGACGCGCTGTCGACGCTGACGATTTGCTTTTTTAGAGCCAAGGTCATGTGGACGATGCCTGGCTGTGCAGCATCGGTGACTATTTTTGTGGGCAGGTCGCCGATCATCAGTGGCGTAAAGCCAGGA